>ULUU01068751.1_pt1 | contig 14048 bp, 15 predicted proteins | sample 1958871 | NCBI WGS metagenome assembly ULUU01 (sample SAMEA4835770, study PRJEB28245) | human gut metagenome | biome: gut microbiome; material: fecal sample | place: Denmark | collected 2008 | reverse complement strand
TTATGCTGCCACAAGTACTACGGAGTTACAAGCGGCGCTCTGCACCGTTGTAATCGGCGCTCCGCGCCCCTCTCGCCCGTCAGGGCTTGGCGATAGCCATTCCGCATCAGCGGTCATGAAAGGAAGTGTTGCCCATGTAAATATGATTGGATTTAACAGAAAGAGATAACCAAATCCAATTAGAAACGAGGTCAATAAAATGAAAGAAAAACGAATCTCATTTGGTCAGGGAAAAGGTTCTCTGACTCACAACAACAGGGAGTTCGTTGCGGACAATGTTGACGTGTTCCGTACTCCCGATAATATCACTTTCGTGTGTCAGCCGATTGGCGAAGCATACGATCGGCTTTTCAAGGAATCAACCGAGCGTTATAATGCTAAACAGAAACGTAATGACCGCAAGGTTCACGGCAGCTACTATGAGCATCTTTTTGGAGTAAAACCTTGCAATACTGTCCGCACTGCCGCCGACAAACGAAAGAGCTTTTATGAGGACGTAGTTCAGATCGGCAAAAAAGAAGATTCGGGTTACGGCACCGAGGATTTTCAGCTCGTTGCCGACTGCCTGAAAGAGTATATGGAAGGTTTCCAAAGTCGTAATCCGAACTTTTACGTTTTTAACGCTGTTCTGCACATGGACGAGGTAACTCCCCATCTGCACATTGACTACATTCCTGTCGGTCACTACAAGCGAGGGCAGGACACGCAGAACGGTATCGCTCAGGCTCTCAAAGAAATGGGGTATGGCGAGGGTAAACAAGCAATTGCCCGTTGGCGAGCTGCCGAGGTCGAGGTGCTGAATAAAATCTGCCTTGAACATGGTATCAAGCCTCTTGTTCCAGAAAAGGCGAGAGGGACGTTAGAGATACCTGAATACAAGGAGAAGCGCAGACAGGCAGATGAACTTGCTTTGCAAAACGCTCAGGTAGAAGCGGAGCTTGGCGAGAAGCGTGAAATACTCAAAGTTGTCAAGGAGAAAACTGCTAAACTTACGGAGATAGACGGTATCGAAACAGGCAAGACCGTATTCGGCGGTAAGGTCACAGTGTCGCAGGAGGACTGGCAGAACGTCACTGATCTTGCAAAGAAAGAAGTTGCAACGAAGAAGCAGACCAAGAAGCTCCGCAAGGAACGTGATGAAGCTGTTCGGGAGCGTGACGAACTGAAAGCGAAGCTGTCGGCAGTTTCCTCGGAGCTTGCTACATATAAGAAGAAAGAGGAGGATGCTCGTTATTTCTCCCGTGAGAAGATGAAAAAAGAAGCAACCCGAATCAGCCGTGAGGACGAGCTGTCACGTGAACTGAAAAAGGCTAAAGCTTTTATTTCTGCCTGCGGACTGAGTGCTGATTATCAGCAATTTAGGTATAACAGCACCACAAGAAAGAATGTGCTGGAATAAGGAGAAAAACACTATGATTATCAGAAGCAAAGACAAGGTTCAGGTAGGCGGCAAGAACAAGCCCGTATGGGTGCTTGATACCGACACGCTGACCGTCACCCACAACACACCCGATTCAGAGCCAAGCGTAACAACATTCAGCTCCGATCACATCAAGTATCATCTGCACTATTCGGCGGAGTACCGTCCTACAAGACTGAAAAAGCTCGTCAACGACGGCACGATACTCAGCTACCTGACAGAGCTTGACCGTTCCATAGCGGAAGCCATTGAACGCCAGGTCGGAAAGATGCTTGAAAATGATGTGGAGTATATCAGAGCCGTGGCGGTCGGTGATCTTGCAAAAGCAAGAGGTCTGGAAAACATGGATTGCTTGATCGCCAGAGATCCTGTGTATGCGGCTATTGTGTATGTGTGATGCCGTGATTTTCCCATAAACAGAGAGCCGAAGGATTCTGTGTGAGTCCTTCGGCTTACTATTATTTCTTCCTGTCCGAATAGATTAAATTTTTCACAAACTTGCCATTCTTATCTATACTCAACTGGTAAATCCTTGGAATGCTGGCTTCTTTCGCAAGAGAAATAATCAAATTCTTTTCAGATATTCCTGTGCGGACTCCTATTATTACGCTACTTGGTTTTCGCTCCATCTTTGGTCTTTGCTTTTCTATTTCAGGTGATGGCATAATAACTGGATATAATATTCTCCATTCTTTATCATGCTCGTGACATTTATGCTTGATTAGCCCAATACGCTCATAATGCCAGTTTAAAACCGGGAGATTATAAAGTATATAGCTTTTCAAGAATGGATGTGAATACATAGCTAATAACTGGTATGCAACATTTTTGGCGTATTCCGATGCATCATATTTCTGATTTGAGTAATAAATTGGATATAGAAAATAATGAGATGGTGTTATGCTATCATTGATTGAAAGAAAATCATCAGAAATGTGATATTCTAAAGCAAAGCCCTTGTGATTTGAAGCATATTTCAACCACAAAACCTCGTTATTGCATTGTTCTGTAAAGCAGATTGAAAGCTGCCGCTTTTGAATTTCCTTACGGGATTCCTCTAAAATTGTAGTGCTACAGCTTATCCATTGATCAAATGGAGTATTCTTTATAGCAGTTATTATATTGTCCGCAGGAATGTTAAATGTCTCTTGAATGGATTTAGCCATTGTTTGTAGTTTGGTAGTATCGTTATATGCATCTTGAAGCTGTTTTGATACATAATCCCAATCTATGTAAGAGTATGAATCAAAAGGATCATCGTAATAATCAGCAGTAGAGAAGTACATTGTGTTTGTGCGAAGGCTTTCAAGCGAGTTAATAGTGACAGGTCTAAATCTATATAGATGTTTAGGCATTTTTATAGTTTGACGTAGCGTTTGCCCTTCTTTAACAAGGTCGATTCCTTGTAAAGAGCATAATGTATCCCAAAATACTTTTCTTTCCTTGTTATTCAATGTAATCCCTCTTTTCCAAATTACTTATTATGGTTATATTATAGCATACTTCTTTTGAAAAATCAATAAAAATAGGTCAGTTCTAAAGATAATCTAACACTTTCGTGAGATACATTGACTTTTTCATCTGTTTGTGATATAATTAGCATAACCCATTATTGTATCACAGGATACAGGAAGGAATGAAACATGGTGGCAGTTAGCTACAATAATCTCTGGAAATTACTTATCGACAAAGGAATGAATAAGACCGAATTGAAAGAAGCATCGGGTATCAGCTTCAATGTTATGGCTCGTATGGGGAAGAATGAAACGGTTTCCCTTGAAAGCCTTGAAAAGATATGTATGGTGCTGAATTGCAATATCGGCGATATTATGGACATTACGACACAAACAGAAGCAAGGATATTCTCGACCATTGAACTTTTTGCAGGCGCAGGCGGTCTTGCTCTCGGTGTGGAAAAAGCAGGGTTTAACACACTTGGCCTTGTAGAGGTGGACAAGGACGCATCCGACACACTTCGCAAGAACAGACCCGAATGGCGTGTTATAAACGATGATATTGCTAACGTTTCCTGCCTTGATCTGCAAGAATACTTCGGTTTGAAGCAGGGCGAACTCGATCTGCTTTCGGGCGGCGCACCTTGTCAGAGCTTTTCATATGCGGGAAAAAGGCTTGGGCTTGAAGATGCCCGTGGAACGCTGTTCTATCACTATGCTAAATTCTTGGAACAGCTCCAGCCTAAGATGTTTCTTTTTGAGAACGTTCGTGGTCTGCTGACTCACGATAAGGGCAGAACATACAAGACTATTACAGATATTTTTGAAAGCACAGGCTACACCATTCAGAAGAAAGTGCTGAATGCGTGGAACTACGGTGTTGCTCAGAAGCGTGAACGACTTATCACTATCGGTATCAGAAATGATCTTACAAATCAGATCAAGTTCACTTTCCCTACACCACATGAATATAAGCCTGTTCTCCGTGATGTGCTGCTCGACTGTCCTAAGAGCGAGGGTACACCCTATTCGGAGTATAAACGTAAGATATTTGAGCTTGTTCCTCCGGGCGGATATTGGAGAGATATTCCTGAGGATATCGCCAAGGAGTATATGAAAAGCTGTTGGTACATGGAGGGCGGCAGAACGGGTATTCTCCGCAGACTCAGCCTTGACGAGCCGTCGCTCACGGTACTGACTTCTCCGAGCCAGAAGCAGACAGATCGCTGTCACCCCCTTGAGCCTCGTCCGTTTACTATCCGTGAAAACGCACGTTGCCAGAGTTTCCCCGATGAATGGCAGTTCAGCGGAAGTATCGGCTCACAGTACAAGCAGGTCGGCAATGCAGTACCCGTAAACCTTGCTTATGATATTGCAAAACAGATAAAAATAGCGTTGGAGGGATTATCATAATGTGGACACTTAGTTTCATCAGCGAAGAAGATTTTACAAAGCACGTCAAGAAAACCATTGAGAAGTACGGTGAAAAGCTGGAATCCTTCGACTTGAAGCGTTTCAACAAGAATATCATTGACCCTATCAAGCTGATTTTCGATAAGACAGTTTATCAGGCTTCTTGGGAAGAGATCGTCAGCAACGAGATTTTCCGTCAGCGTGATAAGTCCAATAACAATGATATAGGTTATTTTCATCAGAGAATATTCAACTATATCGACAAGTGCCATGTTCCCGACAACGGCAAAGAGGGCGGCTGGGACGTTATCTTTGAGAATCCCGATGGTATTGCCCTGCCCGACGGCAGCGTAGTCCATACCATTTATGTCGAGATGAAGAATAAACACAACACGATGAACTCCGCATCGGCAGGCAAGACCTTCATCAAAATGCAGAATCAGCTTCTTACCGATGATGATTGTGCTTGCTTCCTTGTTGAAGCTATCGCCCAGAGGTCGCAGAACATCAAGTGGGAGACTACTGTTGACAAGAAAAAAGTCGGTCACAAGCTGATCCGCCGTGTGAGCCTTGACCAGTTTTATGCTCTTGTGACAGGACAGGAAGATGCTTTCTATCAGCTGTGTATGGTGTTGCCATCTATCATTCAGAAGGCTGTTGACGAGCTTGAAGGTTCTATCGTTCCGCATGATACTGTTATTGACGATTTGAAAGTACTTGCTGAGAAACAAAACCTTGATGACGAAAATCTTGCTGTAGCTATGGCGGTTTATATGTTGGGGTTTGGAAGTTATAAAGGCTTTAACTTCTAACCTAAAGTGAAAGAAGGTATCAAAAATTTTATTTAATATTTATTACTTGAATTTCTCGAAAGTATATGAAATTAAGATGATGTTAAGCAATATCATCAAAACTGACGAAAGCGTTGAGAACAGCCACGGAAACACCCATGATGCTGAATTACAAGCTAAAATGGGCACAAAATTTTTGAAATTGTTTAACGCCGACTTTGGTTCTAATATTAAATCGGGTACATCAGATTCTCAAAAGGTGCTTGAAAATTTCAAGGTTACTATGACAAAATCGCTAATTTTAAGTGAAGTCATGGATAAGTGTAAGACTGTCTCATCCAGCTTTGACGGCATTGCAGAGGGACAACTTATTAGGATTGATAATGTATCCCTTTCGCTTGAAAATGAAATGGAATTGCGGACGGTAAAAATGTTCTCAAATGGTTCTTTCAAAGGGATGCGATTGCCTGAAGCTGGTGGATTAGACATCAATAACCTTTTCAATTCCATGTTCAAAGATTATTCTTACAAGCTCAAAGGTGAAGCGTTGGATTGCAATGGAAAAGTGTTAATTAAGATTCCACTTACCTTTGAAAGCGAGTTTGAAAACCTTTACAATGTTGATGATCTTTTTATTGGAAATGTATCTTTGATTGGAATATATAAAGGCAAAACAAAAATCAGCGGACTTAAAAATTCTTTTGAATTTTTTCAGGAGCTAGGACAGACTTCTGAATCTGATTCTGATAGTGAAATCCATAATAGCCAATACTCAGCTCCCAAGGTTGTTAAAATGAAAAGCGAAGATGACGGAATTGATTATAATTATGTCGATCTTCTTGCAATCATACAAGTAATTAAATCTGAAAGTGATGAGACAGAACCCCAACCTAAGGAAGCACGAAGAAAGAAGGATACCGAGTGAGTACGCTATTCTTTTATACAAAAAGTCAGTTTTTTAACTTCAAATCTGTTCAGACAGCTGCTGGTTTTGAGTTTTTGAGTATGTCGAGACTACTTTCGTCCCAAAAAATTGACGAGTTAGATGAAGATCAGCAGTATTATATTGATATTTCATCTATGGTTGGATTTGTAAAGGCTAATGATTCACAGTTATTTAGTTTCGAACAGCTTTTTGAAAATTTTGGCGAAAACATCAATTTCATTTGCGATATATCATATGAAAAAGACATTAGATATATATTTCGATATGTTTTTACTGAGTTCTCTTATGTTGAAGCAGAAAGTGATGAAACTACTGTTGAGGATCAAGAGAAAACAGAAGCAAAATCTCTTGCTGTAAAAAAAATCACTGATTTAGACGATTCCGAAGTAGAAATTTTTTTTTGCAAGCTTTAATGAAAGATTATACGGACATGAACGCTTTAAGGAAGAGTTTAAAGAACTTATTACTTCGTTTAGAGTATTTAATAAATTGGGAGAACATAAAATCCTTTCTCTCTTTTTGATGGGAGACTCTGGCGTAGGAAAAACCGAAGTTGCAAGAGCAATCCATAGAGCACTGGGTAGCCATGCAAAATTGGCAAAAATCAATTTCGGTAATTATAGTAGCCATGACGCTCTTAACAGTCTGATTGGTAGCCCATTGGGATATATCGGAAGTGACGGTGGCGAATTGCTTAAGAGAGTTTGCGAATCAGATGTTGGTTTAATCCTAATTGATGAGTTTGAAAAGGCCAATAATGCAGTATTTAATTATTTCCTTGATGTACTTGAAAACGGAAAAATTGTAAATTCGCAGGCAGATGAGTATGATATTAATGGATATATCATTGTATTCACGTCAAATATTACTAAAGAAAATTTCAAAAATAAAATTTCTCCTGAATTGCGATCTCGATTTGATTATAAGGGGATTTTTAATCTTCTTACTGATGAAGATAAGAAAAAATTTGTACATTTCAGAGTGAATCAAATCATTTCCAAGTATAAAGAAGCCGTATCATCAGACATACCTGACAAATTACATGACAATATAGTTAGCAAGATTGATGTATCCAAGTATAAAAACATGAGGGATTTAAATAAAAAAATCAAAGATACATTTGTTGCTTTTATACAACTATAAATTTCAAGTGTATAATAAAAGTTACCCTTGAGTTCATCGCATAGCCATGCTATAATGTTATTAATGCAATAGCTTTTCATGGCAACACAATGGCAACAAAAAATCAGATACTCCAAATCTGACAGACAAATAAGATAATAGAGATACCACGAGCGATAAAACCTAACTCAAACTGGTTAAGATTACGGCTCAAGGAGCGAGTGGGAATAAAAAACAAGACTTCAGAAACGGCGTAAATACGCCATTTCCGAAGCCTAAAAATCTCAGTGATAACAATTTGATAACAGGAAGTTAAGTGGAATTGTTCTGCGTATCAAGTGGCTTACAGGTTACGCCATTCTTTCGCAGGTTCATGTTTACCGCAGTCATCGGTCGTTTTCGGCCAGTTAAGCTTCCATTCTGTATATTCGGCCTTGCTGATCTTACCGTCAGCAAGGTCTTTTTTTCGTCTCTGCCACTCCGCAAAGAAGTCGTTCAGAAGAATAGATCCGAAAATAATGCCCTTACGTTTGTTTCCGTCCTCATCTGTACAGTCCTCAACGCTGATCGGGTAATGTTCGTCCAGTTCAAAGAGCATCATCATAACGCCCTCCGCTCCGAGAATTTCATCATCAGCAAGGAAACGAGGGTTTATATCAAGCACCTCGGCAAGCCGTTCCACAAGTGCTTGTTTTGGTGTACGAGTGCCTGATTCGTACTGTGCGATGCGGACATCGGCGGATTTCTCATCAAATCCGACAGCCATACCGAGCTGCTTCTGTGTCATTCCACGGAAATCACGGATACGGTGTATTTTATCTCCCATTATACTCATGGTGGTTTACTCCTTATTTATGTTCTGTTTGGCAAAATATTCTCCGATGTTGCCTTCGGGAAAAGAAAGAATGGCAAACACCATCTTAAAATGCCATTCCGGTATTTCTCCCCGGAAGCTCATCATTTCACAACCTTGATATTCATACTGGTTGCCGTTCTCATCTACTATAGTACAGTCTTTCTCAGGGTTGATTTTCCACGGTAAGACTACCTCTAAGCTGTATTCATTACGAATTGTGAGCTTGCATATTTGTGCAGCCCTGTAATATATCAATCCATCGATCTCGATCATTCTGCTATCATCTTCAAGATAACGCTGATAAATCATATCAAATTTATCATCAGATGATTTACAGTACGGATCATATATCTTTTCGATCTGAAAATCATCGGCTTGACGTTTTCTTTTCTTCATACACATCCCCTACCTCAGAATAACTGCTTTACCGCATTATAACATATTTGTTTAGGATAGTCAATAGATACTAAACAAAAAAATTTAGAAAAATTTTGCTTTATCAGATACAAAACGGTGTCTGATACAACACAGAACAACATTTATAGAAAGGTGGACTATTATGTCTGAAAAGTTTATCCGCGCAGAGGAAGTCGCTGAGATCATGGAGATCTCTGTTGCCTATGCGTACAAAATCATTCGTAAACTCAATCAGGAACTTTCCGACAAAGGGTTTATCACAGTAACAGGCAGAGTGAACCGTGAGTACTTTAACGAGCGAGTGTACTCGGTGAACCCTCCCAAAAAGAAAGCTGGTGAGGAATAATGCCCGTATATAAGGATAAAAACGGCACTTGGTATGCTATGGTTCGTTATGAGGACTGGCAGGGGGAGCGAAGATTTCTGCTTTAGGCAAACAGTGACCTTGATATGCTGTTTAAGGACTTCTACAAGCTGTATGAACAGGATATGAGATCTCGCTTGAAACAGAATACATGGGAGCATAAGGCACACGTCATTCAGTCGAAAATCCTCCCTTATTTCGGGGATAAACCGATGAAGGATATTCAGGCAAGGGACGTGCTTGCGTGGCAGAATGAGCTGCTTCGCCACCGTGACAAGAACGGCAAGCCCTATTCGGAGACATACCTGAAGAACCTGCATAATCAGCTTTCTTGTATTGGAGATAAAAATAACCGCTCTTATGGCAGACAAAGAAGTCTCCAAAAACAGCGGTATATATGAATATCTGCTGACAGGAAAAGAAAAATATCTGAGCCTTCGTCAGTTTGACGAGGAAGATGCCCGCACAGCCTACGAACAGCAGCAGGGTATTTGCCCGATATGCAAAAAGCACTTCGACTTCGAGAAGATGCACGCCGATCATATCACGCCTTGGCACGCAGGCGGTAAGACCGTTCCGGAGAACTTACAGATGCTTTGCAGGGACTGTAATCTGAAAAAAATCAGGTCAGGAATAATAGAATATATAGGCGAATTCCCTTGAAATAATACGGGTATCGTGGTATAATGTAGATATACTGGATAACCGTGTTGTTTCAGGGGGATTTTTATGATCCATCAATTAAGAGTGACAGCAATGCATAAATAATATGTTTGTATACTTTACAAGAATTCTTTAGGGGAGGAAAACAGTAATGAATAATAATCGTGGCTCCGAGTGGAATAGATGGGATCTACATTTACATACAGCATCATCATATGACTATAAATACAAAGCTGATGATGCTGACGAATTGCTCTGTAAAACACTAAAAGCAAATGAAATTAAAGCAGTAGCTATTACAGATCATTTTAAAATTGACAAATGTAGAATAGAAAAATTACGTAGTATTGCACCAGAAATTGTTTTCTTTCCTGGAGTTGAACTTCGTACAGATAAAGGAGCTAATAATCTGCATTTGATCCTGATTTTTTCAGATGACTCTGATCTCTCTACTCTTTCAGCTGATTTTGATGCGATAATGCTGCGTCAAAAAGCTAAATCCAAAGATTCTAATGAGACTATATACTGGGAATTTGGGGATATTGTTGAATTTGCAAACGATCACAATGGATTAATTTCTATTCATGCAGGGCGTAAAACAAATGGCATAGAAAAAGAGATAGGACATGCTCTTCCAGTAAAAGATGCAATAAAAAGTGATATAGCAGATAAAATTCATTTTTTTGAAGTAGGTCAAAAAAGAGATATATCAGAATATGAACAGTTCGTTTTTAAAGAAATCGAACGGAAGCCCTTGATTATTTGTTCAGATTCACATTCTCCGAATGAGTACTCTCCCAAAGAAGCTCTTTGGATAAAAGCTGAGTTGACTTTTTCTGGACTTAAGCAATGTTTATATCAACCACAAGAACGTGTTTTTATAGGAGATACGCCGCCTGTTTTAGATAGAAGCAATAAGAATAAGCAAAGTAATATATCATCAATATCTTGTTTTCGGGTAGAGAAGCCAATAAATAAAGATTCGGAGTGGTTTGACTTTGAAATACCACTTAATCCAAGTATGGCTGCAATTATAGGAAATAAGGGAAGCGGAAAGAGTGCTTTTTCTGATATAATTGGACATTTATGTAATTGTAGTACTATGGGAAGTGCTTCTTTTTTAAATGAAAGACGATTCAGAAAAGCTCCGAAAAATTATGCTGAAGATTATAAAGCATCATTAGTATGGTTGGATGGAAAAACAGATGTGAAAAAACTATCTATAGATCAAGAAAACAGTTTGATAGAAAATGCTCAGTACTTACCACAAAAGTATATAGAAGATGTATGTAATGACTTTGGGGATGTTTTTCAAAAAGAGATTGATAAAGTGATTTTTTCATATGTCGATAAAGCTGAACGAGGCGATGCACAAAATCTTGATGATTTAATAAAAATAAAATCTAAACCATTGGAAATTCAATTTCAGGATGAGCGAACAAAACTTCAAGAAATCAATGAAAAGATAATTAAACTTGAAGCTAAAAAAACAAATGAATATCGTAAGAAAATAGAAGAACATCTAAAAAAAGCTGAAGAAATACTTGAACGACATGATAAATCAAAGCCTAAAGAAATTGCTAAACCAGATCAACAAGAAAACGATACAAAATATAAAGAAAAACTTGAAAGGCTTAATCAGGAAATTCAAGAGAAAAAGAATTTAATAAAAAAAGCTACTGATAAGATTGCTGAGATTAATACTTTTATTAACGATGCTAAAGTTTTAATTGCTAAAATATCACTACTACAAACACAATTAGGAGAGGCAAAAGACGCAATTTCAAGCTTTGTTAATAAGTATAATCTTGATGAGTCTGACTTTGTTATTGAAATGACAACTCCACAGGCGAATTTAGAATTTTTGGTAATAAAATGTGAAAAAGAAAAGGAAGAACTGCAAGCCTTAATATCGGATGAGCAAAATGGTTATTCTGTTCAACTAACAAATGCTGAAGCTGAAAAAGAAAAACTTATTTCTTCTGCAAATGTTGAAGAAATAATATACCAAAAATATTTAAAGGATTTATCAGAATGGAATGATAAACGAATTTCTATAATTGGTGACAATGACACAGGGGACTCGATTAAATACTACAAGAATGAATTAGATTACATTAATACCAAACTTGAATCTGAGTATAGAGCATTAACCGAGGAACGTTACAGCATTACCAAACGCTTATTTAATGGAATAACTGAGTTATCAAAAATTTTTCAAAGCATCTATACACCTATTCAAGGTGAAATTGCAAAATTACTTGGAGATCTTGAAGATGGCGTTATGTTTCAGGCGGAAGTGTTTCTGAAAGACCGTATTCTTTCTCAACAGATTTTGAATTACATTAATCAACGATTTAATGGCAAGTATGGTCGTTCACATAATTCACTTCAGGAGATAGAAGCACGCATAATAGAGACGGATTTTAGTAATGAAGACAGTGTTATTTCATTTGCACGCGATATGGAAGATGTAATTACAAGTGATATTGAATCTGCTGAAAACAGAGTTCCTAAACGTCAAGATTTTTACGACTTTATCTTTGGATTGACATACATCGGTGTTAATTTCAAGTTGAAAATGGGGAACCGTTCCTTAGAAGAGCTTTCGCCAGGTGAGCGTGGCATTGTACTCTTAATCTTTTATCTTGCTCTCAGTAAGGAAAATAAACCTATAATTATAGATCAGCCGGAAGACAACCTTGATAATCAATCTGTTTATAGTAAACTTGTTCCATGTATATAAAGCTAAACAGAAACGTCAAGTGATTATTGTAACTCATAATCCTAATATTGCAGTGGCATGCGATGCAGAACAGATTGTTTTCTGCGAAAAACATAATGATTCAAATAAGATACGATATGTGTCGGGTTCTATTGAAAATCCTGTAATCCGTAATCATGTTGTTGATGTGCTTGAAGGAACAATGCCTGCATTTGATTTGAGAAGGCTAAAATATAATTAACAAACCAACACTACAGCTTACAACACTGACATTAAAATTACTTTCTATCCTTGACAACCACTCAAATCTGCGCTATAATACCAAATAAGGAGCAAGCCACCGGACACATATTCTCCTACAAGTTGCTGTTTTTTGTTATCATTGCGCTAAGAATTTGATAACAGAGCATCAGTGGGCAAGTATAGTACAGAGCAAATCTTATAACTGAGATACCACATCTCAAATCTCCTAAACAAAATTGCTTAGTCTGGAGAGCGATTTGAGGAGTGGGAGTAATACCCGAAAGGCTGAAAAGCCTTGAAAATGCTGGACTTTTGCGCTACGGCATTGCCCCGTGGCAACAAAATGACAACATTTTAAGATTATCCAAGAATAAAGAGCTATCTGATTCAATTTACGAATCGGATAGCTCATTTTGTATTTATGCCACCAATTCATTGTTAAATTGATTATCAATATCATGGCCATTGCTTTTTTTAATATCAGATTTTCCTCCTCAAGCAATGCCAGCTTTTTCTGCATTTTTTGATTTCTGCCATGGCCATTGTTTCGGTGTCTGAAGCTTTAACCTGCGTATACTTTTTGATCCATTTATGCAGCGTGGAACTGCTCATTCCGTATTCTTTGCATACATTACCGTTTTGACGTTGCTGTAACGACCACTGTTGCTGACAGTATGAAGTGCGACAAAAAGGGAAAGGCTGCATAACCACTTGGTTACGCAACCTTATCTTTAAAGAAATAAAGCTTCTATATTAGTATCCACCTATCCGGGGGTGCTTTGTCTTATGGCAACACGCACAGAGATTGTGCAGCAGATGCTATGTAAAACCATCCGGCAGGCTTTGTGCGGTGCTGCCTTAGATTCCATACTCCAGCTCCTCGCAAACCATAGACCAGAAGGTGTCCTCCCGATCAAAGGCATGCCGATCCAGCTCCGTCAGCTTTTCCCGGAATCCGGCTGCCGCAGCAGTCAGCTGCGCCTCCGTCATATTGTCCGGCTGGGGATGCTGCTTACCGTATGACCGCCAGAGCATCAGCTCCCGAACAAAGATGGCAAGATCCGGCGCCGCATAGAACACCTGCTTCTGTGCAGCATCCAGTTCATAAACCCGCTGGTCCGATGCGACTCCGATCAACCGATCCGGCAGATCCTTGTCCCTGCCAACCACCGTATAACATTGTCCCGCCAGGACTGTTTCATAAGTATCCTCCGGCTTGCAGAATACCAACTCCAGAATAGGCTCAGAGGGAAATTGAATCTCCTCGTACATAAACATGCTCCTTTCTACAGACCGCCTTTATGCGTTGTGTATGGTGAACCGATCCTCCTGGCAATCCAGCAGCTGTCGGGTCAGGGCATAATCCATGGCATCGCTGACTGCATGCTCAATGACACCGCCTGTACGGGTATAACCAAACAGCTTGGCGGTTTCCCGCAGCAGATCTGACCGGAGCATGCTGACCTGATCCTCCAGAATCAGCAGCATGCCGGCGCACAGCTCCTGGGGACAGATCTCCTCCATAGGTCGCTTGCCGGTTCCCTCCTTTGGGATCCGGCAGATCCGGTAGGCTTCCGGATTCTGCTCCCGGCTCCAGAACCAGCATGCATCCCCGGTATCGGTGCCGGAAATGC
>ULUU01064722.1_pt1 | contig 14173 bp, 10 predicted proteins | sample 1958871 | NCBI WGS metagenome assembly ULUU01 (sample SAMEA4835770, study PRJEB28245) | human gut metagenome | biome: gut microbiome; material: fecal sample | place: Denmark | collected 2008 | reverse complement strand
GGAAAACAGGAATGGGAGCAGGTACAGCGCTTGCTCAAACAGCAGGCTCGCCCCGCAAACGGCAATCAGGCCAAGCACCGTTACGCAGGACTGCTGACCTGCCAGGAATGTGGGAATACGTTCATTCCTATGATCCGCTGCTGGAACGGCAAGAGTCGTGTGGAATATGTGTGCCGTGGATACCACCGGAATGGAAAATCTTATTGCTCCTCCCACCGTATCCATGAGGAGGTACTGGATGAACAGGTGTGGGCGCTTGTTTCCGCAGTTCGTGACAGCCGTGCGGAAGAACTGAAAAAGCTGGCACAGCTGCAAAAAATATGGGCGTTGAGGAAACCGGTCCTCGACGCCCACATTTTGTCGTTGCAGGAGAAGGTACAGAAGCTGGAGATGGAAGTAGATGAGATTGTGATGGAAAAAATGAGTTGTAGGAGTTGATAATAGTTTTTTGTCTTTACGATCTATTGGTTTCAAGACCTCCTACGCATCGTTCACACTCTTTCTGTTCAAATAGCATTTCACGTTCTTAGATTAAGGCATCTCAAACTTTACTTATACACGATGATGGTGGAGTAATCGTCCACTGTGTTAGGTTTTATTTATACTTTAATATTGGCATTGCTTTGAAAGCGAGATCTAAGTCCGTAAGATTTTCGCCTTTTTGCGCTGCTTGTTCTTGTCGCTGAAGAAGTATTCGGTATCCTTGATCATAATCTGCGGGAGGAAATAGATTTTCTTGGGATAGAAGCGCGCCACCAATAAGTTCGTCTGCCAAACTCAGAGGAATACGAAGGATTGCTACGACGTCTTTTGCAAACGAATAATCTCCACGGTTCATATTTTTCTTATTAGAATTCATTTTAACAGTCCAACCATGTTGCGCACCAGGCCGTAGAAAAACAGAAGGCAATGCACGTCGTAAATCTACAACGGTCATTCTGGAATTTGAATATATGCCAGAATGTTGCGTTGTTTCGTGTTCCGGAAGTGTGTCTGCAACAAACAACAACAAGTATAAGTATTGGTCCTCCGCAAACGTCAGTTTATACGAATAATTCTTAATTACTTGATTAATCTCACTCTGCGACTCGCTAATAGAAGTATTGCTTGTGGCTTTTTTTAGCTCATTAAAGAATTGATACCTAATATGCGATACCGAATCTAAGCGATCTTTTCTCGAAAGTTTGAGGGTGCGTTTTTTATAAAAGCACTCCACTGGCATTCCGATTTCATTTTTAGTGGAAACCCACTGATACAATCCAAACCAAAGGGCAATCCAATGATTATCTACAAAGTCCATGCAGCGTGTACTGCTCCCATAATGTTGAAGCATAGATTCAATAACCACGCGTAATTCTACATTGTTATCCTCTTTGTCGCTGTCGAAATTGTATGCAATTTGTTTTAATAAATCTGGATCATTGATAATGGCTTCGATATGCTTGTCGAGAGATTCGACATTTGCCTTTGCCTCAGAATTCCAGCGACGTTTCACTGCCTTTAATCCTTCGCCTTTAACTGGATGCAGATGACAAAAACTTGGCAACAAATCATTATATCCCCCGTTTTCACCGCAATACAATCTTGTTTGTCCGCGGTACAAAACCTTTCCAGCATTTGAATTGATAAGCATCACATAACCAATTATGGCGTTCAACCCATGCATATTGTAGACGGAAAAAATTGGGACTTGTGCTTTATAATCCGGTGCAGACCCAACGTTCCACATATCATAGAACTCAGTTCCAGGGATGATTTGATCTTTACTGATCACAACCGGACAACAATTTTTCTGTTCAACTTCTGACATTCCCGTGATTCCTTTCTACCTGATCGATAATATTTTTTATTATAAGTTTGGCGCAAAGCATGGGAGGACAGTTACATGTGAACGCAGACATTTTTACCGCATCGATACTACCCACTGTTCATCTAATAAAACATTTTTGGTATAAGAAAACGGACTAACTAATGACTATTATAACATTAGTCAGTCCGTTCATGGTGCGGGCGACAGGACTTGAACCTGCATGCCTCGCGACATATGAGCCTAAATCATACGTGTCTGCCAATTCCACCACGCCCGCATATGAACAGCCGGAGGATACCTTCGACTGTTATTTATTCTATTAGATCACTCGCAGAAAATCAAGTAGAACGAAAAACCTACACTGAGGTGACATCACCTAAATCTCGCATGTCTGCCAATTTCATCATGCCCGCATATATTTTACTATATCATATCTCTTTCACGGCGGCAAGGAGAAAATTCGTTGCAATGCGCGCCTGCGCGATTTATAATGAAGCAGCGCGCGATTTATGACCGCGCAGCACCGACTATAGGAGGACTCCGCCGTGCAGAACGCTTATCCGGACTATTATCCGCTTTTCCATTGCATCGCCGACCGCTGCCGACACAACTGCTGCATCGGCTGGGAGATCGACGTGGACGGGGATTCCCTCGCCGCCTACGATCAGATCGGCGGCGAGATGGGCGAGCGCCTGCATAAATGTATCGACCGCAGCGGCGAGATGCCGCACGTTCTCCTCGGCGAGCAGGAGCGCTGCCCGTTTTTGAACGGCAAAAACCTCTGCGATCTCATTTTATACGGCGGGGAGGGTATGCTCTGCCAGATCTGCACCGACCACCCGCGCTACCGCAGCTTTTTTTCGGAGCGCACGGAGATTGGCGTTGGCCTCTGCTGCGAGGAGGCCGCGCGCCTCATTTTGACCAGGCCGGAGAAGACAACGCTCGTCGTGACGGGCGAGGGGGAGCTCGACGAAGAGGAGACGGCGCTGCTCACGCTGCGTGACCATCTTTTCGCCATCGCACAGAACCGCGAGGAACCGATCAATCAGCGGATGGAACAAATTTTGTCGGCCTGCGGTGCACACGTGCCGGACGTCCCGCTTGCGCAGTGGGCAGAATTTTATCTCTCGCTCGAGCGTATGGACGAGGTGTGGACGGGCATTTTGGAAGCGCTGCGCGAGCACGCAGATGAGTTGCCGCTCGACGATTTTGCCGCGCACATGAAAGGACGCGAGACGGAGTATGAGCAGCTGCTCGTCTACTTCCTCTATCGTCACGTGCCGACGGCGCTCGACGACGGGGACGTGAGCAGCAAGGCGGCGTTCGCCGTGCTGTCTGTCCGGCTACTTTTCTCGCTTGGTGCGCTGCACCTTTTGCTGCACGGCGAGTTCACGGTGGAGGATCAGATCGAGCTCTGCCGGCTGTACAGCGCGGAAGTCGAGTATTCCGACGATAATATGGACGCGCTCTTCGACGCACTGCTGTAACAAAAATGCCGCCCGGTTCGACACGGGGCGGCATTTTTTGCACTTTTTGGTTGATTCTTATGTAAACCTGTGGTATCATGAAAAAACATTATAGAGAGTGGGCGTTTTCGCCCGATCCCGGCAAAAGGAGAGAAACGAGATGAAGCAGAACATGAGAAAGAGATCGCCGCTGGCTGTGCTTCTGGCGCTGTGCCTTGCCATGCAGCTCTGCGTGCCCGCCGCGATGGCGAGCAATCGGCTGATGCGCGCGGGCGACGCGGCCATTGCGCAGATCGAAGAGGAAGAGGGCTTCCGCGCGGAGAAGTATTCCTCCGGCGGCAAGTGGTACATCGGCTACGGCACGGAGTGCGGTGCCGAGGATTATCCCGAGGGCATCACGCGCGAAGAGGCGGAGCTTCTTCTGATGAGCAAGGTCGAGGCGTATGAGGCCAAGCTCAACGACTTTTTTGACCGCTACGACGTCACGCCCACGCAGGGGCAGTTCGACGCGCTGATCTGCTTCAGCTACAATTTCGGCACCGGTTGGATGAGCGGCACGAGCGATTTGGTCAAGATCGCCCGCGGCGAAAAGGACGCGACGCGCCTTGAAGTGGCGCATGCGTTCGGCGAATGGTGCCATTCCGGCGGACAGGCCCAGGCGGGCCTTGCCGACCGCCGCCTGCAGGAGGCTGCTATTTATTTAGATGACAGCACCCGCGCGGCGGAGAACGAGTTTGCGTATCTCATCATCAATATGGAAAGCGGTACGTCCTACGAGACGGACTTTGCCGTCTACGAGATCGGCAAGACCTACGGTAGCTTCCCCAAAGCGGAAAAGCTCGGCTACGGCTTTGCCGGCTTCCAGACGAGCGACGGCAAGACCATCACGGAAAACAGCATCGTGAACGGCAACGCGGTCGTCACGGCGCAGTGGACGGCGACGAGCTACACCGGCAAGACCTATACCGACGTCAACAAGTCCGACTGGTTCTATAACTATGTCATGGAGCTGAGCGAGCAGGGCATCGTCGGCGGCAACGGCGACGGCACGTTTGCCCCCAACCGTCCCACGAGCACGGGCGAAATGCTCAAGCTCGTGCTGCTCTCGACCGGCCACAAGGAGCAGAAGCCCAGCACGGCGCACTGGGCAAGCGGCTACGCGACCTACGCCTATTCCATGGGCTTTGCCGCGCAGAATTACAGCGACTATCAGCTTGACAACGGCATCAGTCGCCTCGATGTGGCGCGCTTTGCGGCCAAGGCGCTGGGCTATGGCGCATCCAACACGACCTCTCCCTTTGCCGACGTGAACGACGGCTATGTGACGGCGCTCTATGAAGCGGGTGTGTTCATCGGCACGAAGGTCGGCGACCTGACGTATTTCTACCCCAACAGCAGCATCACGCGCGCGGAGGTGGCGACGATCGTTTACCGCATCTATCAGCTCAGCTCGCTCGACCAGAAGCAGAAGATCTACTACAAGGACTACACGCTCGATGTGCTCGAGGGTGTGCCGACGAACACCTATAATCAGTCTGCGTTCGTCAAGAACGGCAGCATCATGACCTACAACGATCCCAGCGTGCGCACGCGCGTCGGTATCGACGTGTCGCAGTATCAGGGCGATGTGGACTGGAACGCGGTCGCGCGCACTGATGTGGACTTTGTCATCGCGCGCGTGGGCGGCCGCGGCTACACTGTGGGCGCGATCTATGACGACACGAAGTTTGACGAGTATGCCGACGGCGCGGCGAGAGCGGGCCTTCAGGTGGGCGCTTACTTCTTCTCGCAGGCTGTGAGCGTGGCAGAGGCGCAGGAGGAGGCCTATCACGTGCTCGACAAGCTGCGCGGCCATGAGATCACGGGTCCCGTCGTCTTCGACTGGGAGGTCATCGGCAAGAGGGAGGCGCGCACCTACGGCATCGAGACCGGCGTGCTCTGCGCCGCGGCAAACGCCTTCTGCAAGATCATCAAGGACGCGGGCTACGACCCGATGATCTACATCACCGACTACGCGGGTTATGTCAAGTATGACCTCAGCGAGGTCATGGATTACCCGCTGTGGTACGCGCGCTACGATGTGGACGCGCCCTCGTTCTACTACGATTTTGCCATGTGGCAGTATTCATCCAAGGGCAGCGTGGACGGCATCAAGGGCAACGTCGATATGGACATCTGGTTCATCAAGTAAAGAAGCAAAAGAAAAGGCGATGGCCGTGCGGCCATCGCCTTTTTCGTTGCGATTTTTCTTAGAGCTCGATCAGCTCATACTCTCTCGAACCGAAGCCGAGCTCGGCGGCGGCCTCCACGGTGTGGACGCCGTTGAGGCTCTCGATGCGCTCAACGAGGTGGTCGCGGCCCGGATCGTCGGACGCGTAGACGAGGTCGAGGCACGCCTGGTCGATGGCGATGGGGTCAAGGGAGGCGAGAATGCCGATATCTTTCATACACGGGTCCTCCGCCACGGCGCAGCAGTCGCAGTCGACGGACATGTTCTTCATCACGTTGATGTAGACGATCTTGCCGTCGAAAAGCTTGACGACGGACTCCGCTGCGTCGGCCATGGACTCAAGGAAGGCATTCTGCTCGGTCGTCCACATCTCTTCGGGCTTGCCCGCGCCATGGATGTTCGCCTTGCCTGCGCTGGACGCGCATCCGATGGAGAGCTGTTTGAGCGCGCCGCCGAAGCCGCCCATCGGGTGGCCCTTGAAGTGGGAAAGAACGAGCATGGAATCATAATTTTTGATATCCTTGCCGACCAGATTCTTCTGGATGCGCTTGCCGTTCGGGATGGGGAGCTCAAGATCGGGACCCTCGGCATCGAGAATGTCGACATCGAAGAGCTTGCTCCAGCCGTGTTTGATCATCGTGCGGCGGTGGGCGTTGGTCGTGTTGCGCTCGCCGGGATAGGCGGTGTTGCACTCAACGATGGTGCCGTGTACGGTCTCGACCATCGGCTGCCAGAACTCGGGCGTCAGAAAGTTCTGGTTGCCCGGTTCGCCGGAGTGAACCTTGACGGCGACCTTACCGGGCAGCTCGAGACCCACGGCCTTGTAGAGCTCCACGACCTTTTCCGGCGTGATCTGCTCGGAAAAATAAACCTTTGCTTTCATATTTTGATCCTCCTGCGGTGGATTGTTTACTGCTTGGGACGTATCTAATGCGAAGCGTTCCTATAAAAACAGCATAAAGCAAAAGCACGCAGGATGCAAATGAAAAAATGAATGGACACGTTTTTTGGCTGAATTCCCGCGCGGAGGTGTATATTTCTGAGGCGTTTGCAGAGGAAATACTTGATTTTGACGCGGGGAGATACTATAATTATTTTCTAATTGCGATATGACTGTTTCTGATAGATTGCGAGGATTAGCTATGGACAAAGCAAAAAAGAACACCGTCATCCATGCGGCGGCTGACCGCATGGCGGCGAACTACAAGAGCTCTCAGATCCCCATGTACGGCGATGCGCTGCGCATGCCCAACCGTAATGCGGTCATCGAGATCATCCGCGACTGTCAGAAGCTCATTTTCCCTGTTTACTACGGCGACCGCGACCTCTTGAAGCTGCCGCCGGAGCAATACAGCGCGCTTTTGATGGAGCACATCCACGAAAAGCTGACGCGCCAGATCACGCTGACGATGCCGGAGTGCGACGAGAACTGCGAAGTGGCCTATGCAATCAGCACGGCATTCATCGAGCGCATCCCTGCCATTCAGGAGTTGCTGCTCAAGGACCTGTCGGCGAACTTTGAGGGCGATCCTGCGGCTTACAGCAAGGAGGAGGTCCTGCTCTCGTACCCCGGCATGTTCGCCATCTTCATCTACCGCATCGCACACGAGCTGTATGAGAACAAGGTCGCGATGATCCCGCGCATGATGTCGGAATACGCGCACTCGCAGACCGGTATCGACATCAACCCCGGCGCGAAGATCGGCGAATACTTCTTCATCGACCACGGTACGGGCGTCGTCGTCGGCGAGACGACGATCATCGGCGACAATGTCAAGCTCTATCAGGGCGCGACGCTCGGCGCGCTCTCGCCCGCGGGTATGGCGACGAACCCGAATGTGCGCCGCCACCCGAAGGTCGGCAACAACGTCGTCATCTACGCAAACTCCACGCTGCTCGGCGGCGCGACGGAGATCGGTGACAATGTCATCGTCGGCGGTAACGCGTTTCTGACCTCCTCGGTCGAGCCGGACACGATCGTGAGCGTTAAGACCCCGGAGCTGACCTTCCGCGGCAAGCGGCACAAGGAATGATCCTGGCGGAAAACGCGCGCCTCCGCCTGCGGATGATGCGGCGGGAGGACGCGGACGAATTATACGCCCTGCTCTCGGATGAAGCGGTGATGCGCTGGCTGGAGCCGCCGTTTAACCGCGCGCAGGCCGAGCGCTTTTTGGAGCAGGCGGGACTTTCCGAGCCGCCGCTCATCTATGCCGCGGAGAATATGGCGGGAGAATTTCTCGGCTACGCCATCTACCACGACTATGACGAGTACAGCCGGGAACTTGGCTGGGTGCTCAAGCCTGCCTTTTGGCACAAGGGCTATGCAGACGAAATGACAGCTCTTCTGACCGCACTTGCGCGGCGGGAGGGGAAGGACGCCGTGATCGAATGTGTCCCCGAACAGACGGCGAGCGCGCACATCGCGCGCAGGCACGGCTTTTCGTATGAGGGCCGCGCGGACAGCTGTGACGTTTACCGCCTGCGCTGTGAAAAATAAGAAAGAGGGCGCTTCCCAAGCTGGGAAGCGCCCTCTTTGTGCTGCTGTTTTGCTTTGCGCCGATGGATAGCGGATGGAAAGCGGCAGAAGAGCGCACAAAAGCCGACGGGGAGAAGGACCTGCCGGCTTTTGTGCTACATTGAGAAAAAGAGAAAAAAGAATGGTGACAAATTAAAATATGCTTTACAGCAGCATGACGCCCGCATCCTCGCAGGTCTTGCGCGTGGCTTCGTCCCACAGGGAGACCTGTACCTCGCCGATGTGCGCGGTGCCGATGAGCAGCATGCACAGGCGGCTCTGGCCGATGCCGCCGCCCATGGTCAGGGGCAACTCGCCATTCAGCAGCATCTTGTGGAAGGGGAGCGCGCGGCGGTCGTCGCAGCCGGCGATCGTCAGCTGGGAGTCGAGGGACTTGGGGTCGACGCGGATACCCATGGAAGAGATCTCGAACGCATGGCCGAGCACTTCGTTCCAGTAGAGGATATCGCCGTTGAGCTCCCAATCGTCATAGTCGGGGGCGCGGCCGTCGTGCTTGATGCCGGACTTTAAGATCTTGCCGATCTGCATCAGGAAGACGACGCCCTTCTTCTTGCAGATCTCATCCTCGCGCTGCTTGGGTGTCAGGTCGGGATAGAGGTCTTCGAGCTCCTGCGTGGTGATGAAGAAGACCTCACTGGGGAGCTTGGTGTGCAGGGAGGGGAAAGCGACATTCAGCGCGCTGCTCGTCTCGCTGACGGCGGAGACGATATCGCGCACGGTGCGCTTGAGATAAGCGACGTTGCGATCCTCGGCGGAGATGACCTTTTCCCAGTCCCACTGGTCCACGTAGACGGAGTGGAGGTTGTCGACCTCTTCGTCGCGGCGGATGGCGTTCATGTCGGTGAACAGGCCCTTGCCGACCTTGAAGTCGTAGCGCTTGAGCGCAAGACGCTTCCACTTGGCCAGCGAATGAACGACCTGGGCATTGGTGCCGACGTCGGGAATGTCAAAGGAGACGGGACGCTCGACGCCGTTGAGGTTGTCGTTCAGACCAGAATTTTCATCCACGAACAGCGGAGCAGAAACCCGGCGGAGATTGAGGGCATTGCTCAGATTGACCTGAAAATTGCTCTTGATGAATTCGATGGCGCGCTGCATTTCATAGACAGACAGCGGGGTGTGGTAGTCCTGCGGGATATAGACTTTGCTCATACCGGTTTCACTCCTTAAGAAAAAGTATGCGCTAATTATAATCAGGCATATTAGGAAATTCAATAGTGAAATTTTAAGTAGTTGAGCTTGCAAAATGAGAATTTTTTGTCGACATGGTCAGCAATATGGAAAAACTTAATCCTTTTGCCCGTTGCAATCTGAAAGCACGCGTGATAGACTGCATAATGAGATAAAATGCAGATAGGAGGCTCTTTTGTGAGAACACTCTTGAAAGGCGCGGACATTCTGCTGCGCAAGGAAAACGGATATGAAACGCTGCACGGCGCCTATCTCGGCGTCGATGAGGCGAAGATCGACTATATCGGTGAGGAAAAACCCGAAAAGGCCTATGACCTGGAAAAGGACATGAGCGGCAGGCTCCTTGCTCCGGGACTTATCAACTGCCACAGCCATATCGCCATGACGCTGATGCGCGGCATCGGCAGCGGACTGCCTTTGCAGGACTGGCTCTTCAAGGCCATTTTCCCGATCGAGGACAAGCTCGTGCGCGAGGATATCGCCGCAGCGAGCCGCTTTGCCCTGATCGAGATGATCGCGGGCGGCACGACGAGCTTTTCCGATATGTACTTTTTCCCCGAGGAGACCGTCTGGGCGGTCGAAGAGGCGGGGATCAAGGCGAACCTGAACCGCTGTGTGCAGTGCTTTGACGAAAACCAGACCGTAGAGCAGAACACGCAGATCCCCGAATCGCTCGCGCTTTTTGAAAAGTACCACGGCGCGGCGGACGGGCGCATTCACATTGACTTTTCCATCCACGCGGAGTATACCTGCAAGAGCCATATCGTCAAGGCGTACAGCGACCTCTGCCGCGAAAAGGGCGGGCGCATGCACATCCACCTCGCCGAGACCGCGCGCGAGCAGCGCGAGTGCATCGAGCGCTACGGCAAAACGCCGACGGAGTGGTTCGAATCGCTCGGCACGTTCGATTCGCCCACGGCGGCGGCGCACTGCGTCGCGGTGACGGAGCGCGACATGGACATTCTGAAGGCCCACGGCGTCAGCGTCATCCACAACCCGACGTCGAACTTAAAGCTCGGCAGCGGCTTTGCCCCCATCCGCCAGATGATGGACAAGGGCATCAACGTGACGCTCGGCACCGACGGCACGGCCAGCAACAACAATTTAAATATGTTCGAGGAGATGCACCTCGCTGAGATCATGCACGACGGCTATCACAACGACCCGACGCTGATCTCCACGCAGGAGGTGCTCGATATGGCGACGGTCAACGGCGCAAAATTGCAGGGCCGCGATGACACCGGCGTGCTGGCTGTCGGCAAAAAGGCTGACATCATTGCCATTGATCTGAGCAAGCCCCACCTCTATCCCAATTTCGACACGCCTGCGCTCCTGACCTGCTCGGCGCAGGCGGGCGACGTGTGCATGACGATGGTGGACGGCAATATTTTATATGAAAACGGTGAATTCAAGACGCTGGACGAGAACAAGGTGCGCGCCGACATGGAGCGTGCCGTTGAGCGCCTTTATAGAAAGTGAGAGAGAAGAAACATGGAGAGAGCGGACAAAGACCTCGCCTTTTTGCTGCGCTACGAGAATGTCGCGTGGTTTGAAGACGGCGAGGTGCGCATCTTGGACCGGCGCACTTACCCCGCAAAGGTCGAATTTGTCACCTGCCGCACACATCAGGAAGTCGCGCGGGCCATCACCGACATGGTGACGCAGAGCGCAGGCCCCTACACGGCGGCGCCGATGGGCATGGCGCTCGCGGCGTGGGAATGCCGCGGCAAATCGGCGAACGAGCAGATGGAATACCTCAAGAAAGCGGCTTACACCATTTCCCACGCGCGCCCCACGACGCAAAAGCGCATGACGCTTCTGTGCGACATCTGCCTGAAAGAGGCCGAGCGCGCGCTTTCAGCGGGGGAGAATGTGGCCGAGGCCATCAAGAATAAGACCATCGAGCTCAACAACGTGCGCTATAACAGAATGGCGAAGATCGGCTCGTACTTAGTCGATATGTTCCCCGACAACGGAACGGTGATGACGCACTGCTTCGCCGAGACCATCGTCGGCACGATGCTTCGTGAGTGCCGCAGCCGCGGCAAAAACATCCGGCTGTTCTGCCCCGAAACGCGCCCGTATTTTCAGGGCGCGCGCCTGACGGCGTCCGTCTGCCACGACATGGGCTTTGACGTGACGGTCATCTCCGACAATATGCCGGCGTTCGTCATGCAGAACGAAAAGGTCGACGTTTTCACCACCGCGGCGGACGCCATCTGCTGTGACGGCCATGTCGTCAATAAAGTGGGCACGTTCCAGAACGCCATCGTCGCCAAGTACATGGGCATCCCGTACTTTGTCACCGGCGCGCCCGATCAGGGACACGAGACGGTGGACAGCATTCACATCGAAATGCGCGACCCGAACTTCACGCTCCAAGCCATGGGCGTGCGCACGGCGATGGAGGGTGTGAAGGGCTACTATCCCGCCTTCGATATCACGCCGCCGCATCTCATCTCGGGCGTCGTGACCGACCTTGGTATTTATTCTCCCTACGATCTGCACCGCTATTTTACGGACGGCAGCATCGGCAAGGACAATCTGGTGATCTAAATGGAACAAAATCTGGACATTCTTCGTCAGGAGATCGTGGACAAATCGCTTGAAGCGTTCCGTGAGGGCCTGTTTTCCGGCACGAGCGGCAACATGAGCTGCCGCGTCGCGCCCGATGAAATGCTCATCACGCCGACGTCCGTGCGCTATGACATGCTGCGCGCGCAGGACATCGTGCGCATGAAGCTCGACGGCACGGTGCTCGAGGGGGGATTGCAGCCCTCGAGCGAGTGGCGCATGCACGCGGCGGTCTACAAGGCGTATGGCGAGACGAACGCCGTCTTCCACACGCACTCACCCTATGCCACGGCGTTTGCCGTCGTGCGGAAGAGCATCCCCGCGGTGTTGATCGAATCGTGCATCTTTTTGGGCGGCGACATCCGCTGCGCGGACTACGCCGCGCCGGGGACTGAGGCCGTCGGCACGAACGCAATCCCCGCGCTCAGGGACCGCGGCGGCTGCACGCTCGCCAATCACGGCGTGCTCGCCGTGGGGAAGGACCTTGCGCAGGCATATCTGCGCGCGGAATACATCGAAGATGTCGCCAAGGTCTACACCTTTTCCAAGGTCCTCGGCACGCCGGTGGAGCTTGCCTCTCTTTAACGAGAAAAACAGTGCGGAGAATGCACAAGGAGAACACAAATGAAAAGCATACTGAAAAGAAACCGCGTTCTGGCCGTCATTGCACTGATCGGCCTGCTCGCTTCGCTCGTGCCGCTTATTTCGCGTGTGCAGGCGGAGGAGAGCAACAAGTATTACGACATCGTCCTCGACTACAACAGCATGCGCTCGATGGCGCGCCAATCCTCGCAGTCAGAGGACGAGTGGCTCGACCTCTTCAAGTCGCTCGGCGTCGACAAGGTCGCGCTCAGCGAGGCGAGCGCCCTCAACCTGCACGATAACGCGGCCATCCCCGTCCACGCGATGACCGTGAAAAAGGCGGCGGAGAGCTACGGCTGGGAAGATCAGTACCCCGCCGAGGTCGCGCAATGGCTGCGTGAGAGCACCGATGTGAGCGACGCGATCATCTGGACGGAGACCGCCGCGAGCTATGAGTGGATCCTGAACGCTTTCGAGGCCCGTTTTGAGGACTTTGAGGCCAAGACGTATCTGGAGGGCGAGCACGGCTTCATCTTCATCCAGCAGCAGAAAAACGGCATGAAGGGCGAAAAGCTGCTCGACCTGCGCCTCGGCATCTGGCCGGACACGGTGGAGCTGTTTGAGCGCCACGGCTACCAGATCATCCCGCGCTCTGTGACGGAAAAGAACATGAACGGCACGAAATTTGCCGAGGCCTATATCGAAGTGCTCAAGCACTTCAACGCGCCGTACTTTATGAACAACGGCGACGAGCTCGTCGGCTATGAGGATGACGAGGGCCTGGAGCTTCTGACGCAGTATCTCAACGAGAGCGGCGCGAGCGTCGCCATGATGGAGCAGAACGACCAGAGCCAGAACCTTGTCTGGCCCGGCGTTGAAGAACTGCTCGACAACACGGGCTACCGCGGTGTGCGCGTTTTCAACGAGTGGGCCTACATCCAGAACCGCTATCAGTACTGCGGCTACGAAGGCCCCGAGGAGATCACGAACACGTTCTTTAGAGCCATCGCCGAGCGCAACTGCAAGATCATCTTCCTCAAGATGATCTTAGAGCCGGATACCGATGTCAGCTGGGACGCTGACGAGAAGAAGTGGGTCTACATCACCGACCCTGCCGACTATGAGCAGATGCTCACGGACCTCGACGCGCGCTTGGAGCCTCTCGGCTACACGCACGCGACCGTGCCCGCGATGGAGCTGAAAGCGCCGTCCATGGCGCTCAAGGTGCTGCAGGGCATCGGCACGGCGGCGCTCATCGTGATCCTGCTTGATCTATTCTTCTTTATCGGCAAGCGCTGGCGCACGATCCTGTTTGCCGTCGGCGCGCTCGGCCTTGCTGGCCTCGCGGTGCTGAAGCCCTCGATGTTCCGCCTGATCCTTTCAATGTCCGGCGGTATCGTGATGCCGTCGATTGCCGCTGTCGGTCTGTGCCGCGTACTGCTCGAAAAGAGACGCAGCGAGCCGCAGATCAAGTTCGGCAAGCTGCTTGGCTTTACGCTTGGCACAGCCATCGCGACCATTCTGACGGCATTCTGCGGGTCGCTGCTCGCATCGTCTGCGCTCTCGCAGCTCTCGTATCTTCTCGAGATCGACCTGTACCGCGGCGTCAAGCTCATGCAGCTTATCCCCATCGCGCTCTTCATGCTCGCCTATCTTCTGGTCTACGCCTATGAGGAGACCGGCGCGCGCGAGGCCGTCCTCGCCCACGCGGGACAGCGCGGGGAGAAGAACCGCGTCAAGCGATTCAACGCCTATTTCGGCGAGCTGATGCAGACGCCGATGAA
>ULUU01006841.1_pt1 | contig 14572 bp, 10 predicted proteins | sample 1958871 | NCBI WGS metagenome assembly ULUU01 (sample SAMEA4835770, study PRJEB28245) | human gut metagenome | biome: gut microbiome; material: fecal sample | place: Denmark | collected 2008 | reverse complement strand
CCTTGCCGCCACAGGCTTCGAGCGCCATGTCGCCAAAGTAGTAATACTGCTTGCCGCCGCGGACATAGCGGTCGGGCATGGTCAGCCCACCTTCGGTGAACACCAGGCGGCCCCCGGAAAGTGTACCGCAGAACTTGGCCGACTCGTCACCTACCGTCAACGTTCCAGAAAGTCCGCCGCCAGTCACGCCGTTTAACGTCATTGCAAACGGGCGCTCATCAAGGATGTACTTGCCGCTCCAGTCGTAGGTGGCGATGAAACCCCGATAATCACCGGCCGGCAAGTCAACGGCCACTGCAGAAGGGCGTACGTCGGGAAGGCTGTCGGGGATGTAAGAATACCCGGGGGCATTGGCATAGACATCGTGCATGTACGTCTCCTCGTGCGGACGCATCAACTCCTCGGAAGCCTCAGGGCAATGCATGCGCGCAGCACGCTGAAGGCTGTTAACTGCCAGCAATGAGTCTTTTGCTACGCCATACCCGTTACGTAGGAACACGCCGAGCATATATAGCGATTCTGCATCAGGCCAATTGGCGGCAGGCAAAAATGCAAGCACGGCATCGCTGTAGCTCTGTCGGCAACCAATACCCTTAGTCAGCATATAGCCCTTATAATACATACAGTTCTTGTCATGCACATCCGCTCCTAGACTGTAATAATAATATGCTTTGCTGACATCCTGACAAACGCCACCTTTTCCGTCCTTGTACATATCGCCAAGAACTTTATATGCCTTGCCGTATCCTGTCTGCCCGGCTTTCCTCAACAGCATTACGGCCTTCGCTGTATCACGTTTTACTGAATTATCAGAGACATAAGCCACCCCAAGATGAAACATCCAATATGCACTCGAATCCTTTTCGACTGTCTTTTCTAGGATTTTCACCGCCCAAGCTCTGTCTTTTTCAGAACTCCCAATATCATCTAGAATCTTCAGTGCACTGCGGGATGAAGCATATACCTCTTTTGTGGAGTAACGGTGTGGCCCGGCAACTTCAGAGCCTTCACCCATACCAAAGCCCCTCTCCTTTTTTCTGGTGAATCGCATTAAGTCTCCTACCTGCATTACACCGTTTCCTAACGTCACAGGCAGATTGTTCCATGTCCATAGCCCCATCTTTTCACGCCTTATCATTTGAGCCTGAATGGCAGCATGCCTCTCTGCTTTATCAAACAGATTCCTCTCGGTGTTCTTCCAATAAAACTCAGCCCTGCTTGCGCCCGCATCAGGATCTTCCGGATATTCCAGCCCTGTATTAATATATACATGAACGTCAGCAGTGTCAACAACAGTTGTTATTGTACTGCCATCAAACCTGTAAGTTCCTTTCACCTTTATCAACAAAGTCTGGTATTTCGATTTATACCGCATCCACTTTGGAGCTTTCAGCGCACCAACAGCACTTGCCTCGCTTGAGCGTCTAGACACCATCTCACCGCTAATTCGAACAGTGAACATACCGTCATTATCAAACTTGCAATATCCATCCAAATCACCATAATAATAAGCCAGCCCCAAGCTGTCAAGATATGCATTGGTGCAATACCACTTGCCAACGATGCCTTTTGCTTGTACAGACATTAGCAAGGAAACGGTAAGATAAAACAACGATAATAATTTCTTCATGTTATTTTAGTAAAATCAACAAGACGCATTCTTATATCACAAATATAATAAATATCATATAAAAATCAAATAAGTCATGCATTCTACAACAATATTTTAATCCTCAATCAAAAATGAACAGATATTGAGGAAAGTATATTATTCCAGCTGAGACATAATTCAATACATTGAAATAAAGGCATGAACGATTGCCTATATAAGCAACCCGTGAGTTATCTTTTGATGGCTTAGCGAATAACATAAATTTTTTATTCCGTTTCGAAGCCTCAGCCAAAGTCAGTTGGCCATTTGTCTTAAATTTTAAACGTATAAAATTAGTCATACTGCTAACAGTAACAACATCTTTGTTTTTCCCTATATAACCATATTTATTATATGCATAATATTCGTCTTCAAACCATTTACAATCAGTAATTTGTAATAGTTCTTTCATAACTGAAGCAACACGTGAAACAGAGACAACATGAAGGTAATTCTCATCTTTATCCCAATCATAATCATAGAAGGGCTCAGTATCCCAAGTAAACCCTGGATTATCCCCAGCAGAAAGATCCGGATGATTAAATATCATATGATTTTCCATATTTCTTTTAAATTCATTATCAGTTGTTCCTCCAATAAATTCACCACAAACATCACATGGTTCCGCATAATAATATCCATCAGGATCTGCTGCATCCCAAAACGGCTCCAACCATTCCAGTGTAATATTTTGTGCGGCCGCTTTGTTTGCATCTGAAAACGTTGATAAAAGGCAAAACACAAATGCTACAATATATAAAATATGTCTCATCACAAACCTCCTTCCTTTATTATTATTTCGTGTAAAACTTGTTCACCTGCCTTGATATTCAAGACATACTTGCCTGGCTTTACCCTTGGCGACAAAGTCACAGTATGATTGCCAGCGGCAAAATTGCCCAAGGCCTCATTCCACACCATCAGCCCACTGATATTGAACATACTCACCTGCACATCAGATTCATTCTTAAGCTCAAATGAAGCCTCAAGACTGTATTCGAATGGATTTGGAGACACAACAATGCGGCAGTAACGGTCATCGTCAACAACAATATTGCCACCACTACGCATAAGTTCAAAATACATCGGACGCTCTGGTTCCTTCAACTTGAGAGAATAAAGCCCAAGACTACCACTAATCTTGTTGCTCCACACATCTAACAACATATTGTCTATACGGTATTTAACCTTGCCATCCGTCGTATAACGCTCAGGAAGCATCAATCTTCCTTCTTTAAAGGACAACTTACCGTCTGCTGCCAACTCTGCACGGTATGGAACAGTGTCCTCACCAATAACCAACATACCGAGAACTTCTGAACCGTTACGATTTGCAGTCATCGCCAAAGGCTTCTCGCCGAGAACATACTCGCCGCTCCAGTCATACATGACAAGATAGCCTTTGTAAGTGCCGTCTATCAAACTGACATCATTCACCACTGGTGAAATTGTCGGCATTTTAGCCGGAGCACTTGAACGCACATCGCCATTTGAGTAAAGCCCGTCAATGTATGTTTCCTCGTATGGCCTGGCTAACTCCTCGTCGGCATCACGAAAGCCAAGAGATGCTGAAAGGGCAAGATAATAAGACGCTTTTGCAGTGTCCTTAGCAACTCCATAGCCATTGCGGTAACATAGTCCCAGCATATACAACGACGGGCCATGCTGTTTTTTTGATGCAGTAATGAAACATTTTGCTGCCTTCTCATAGTCTTGACCGCAGCCCAGGCCTTTATAAAGCATAAACCCCTTATCGTACATACATGTAACAGACCCGCTGTCGGCGCCGACAGAAAAGTACTCATAAGCCTTGGCAAAATCCTGCTTCAAACCACATTTGCCATACTTAAACATCATGCCTAAGTTGTGATAAGAATTGGCAAAGCCACCACGACCAGCAGCCTCAAACCATGCCACTGACTTTGCAGAGTCGGCATCAACGCCAAGCCCCGCCATATAGGCCAACCCAAGACAGTTCATTACATAAGCAGAAGTATCCTTTGTCACCGCATCCTCAAGCGTTGCTACTGCCCATTCCTTGCTTTTGTCAGTGTCGATATTCTTTAAAACCCTCACAGCGTGTTTAACTGACAATTGGTCAACTTGGCCAATTGTTGGTTGCGTAGCTGAACAAGCTAATGCAACCAAAACAACATGAATACAATGAAAATTCTTCATAATTTAAAAGATTAATTTTAATTACCAAACAAATTCTTTACCAACAGTTTTATTGCTTTCTCTTTTCTTAGCACGCGCTGCCTCTCGTTCTTTTTTTTCAAGAGTAGCAAGCATCTGTACCATAGGCGGTTTATGCTTATCCAGTTCTGCAAGATATTTTTTCTGAGAAGTTCCATAATAGCGAAAAATGTCTTTTATTTTCTGCCTTTTATGATAATATGTAAAAGCAAGATTCACATCCTTAACACTATCAAGTTTCTCTGCCAGTCCAGCATCTACAAGTTTTTGCCAACCACTCTTAATTTCCTTAGTCACACTTCCACCATTCTTGTCAAAGAAAAAGTTTGTCAATTGTATATTAGTGAGCGTTTTTCTCAACACATCCATCTCCTCATTCCAAACATTTACACGAGGATTCGCATGTATTTTCCGAGCCAAAGCTACAGCCCTGTTCATAAGGTAATCATATTGAGCGTCGTCAAGCCCCACTAATTTCCTATGTGCAAGAGCCAAACTAATGTTGTCTCCCGATATTTTATTCCCGACAACAGGGATAAGCAATGCATTAATGGAATCCCTGTATATGGAATCTATCTCCAACTTACAAAGCACACGCTTCAGAATAGAATCCCCATATAAATAGTTGTAGCACACTTTTCTGCGTTCTCGTTCCTTTACATAATAAGACAATTTATTGACTTTACCTGATGGAACCTTATACTTCAGCATAAGCGCAACCACCCCCTCCTTCTCAATCGGATAAGTAGCATTTGCTATTTCCATAAAGTGTTCACGCAAAGTGTCCTCTTCTGCCCTAAATTGCCTGAGCGAAGTTTGTGCAAATGCCGAAGAACACATGAAGGCAAATGCAACGCCAAATAACAAATTTAATTTAATAAATTTCCGCTTCATTTTTTATGTTATTGTTTTTTAATAAATTAAGTTTAATGCCAAATCTGCCTACCGGCACGATATTCGAAGATACGTTCCTCAACGCCTTTTGTCTTGTCTTTCAACAAAAGCAATGCACCTTCCGGCACACCGTCAAATGAAAGCTTGTCATCCTTTGAAAACACGCGCCCGATAAGATGCCACTCTATGTCAAAATACCACAGCTCGTACAGATGGTTTCTTTCCACAAAGTTAAGGTCGGTAGATGGGGCGAAGGCTATTTTATTTATTCTGCTCTCACAACCTTCACCTAAATCCAAACCTACGGTATAGCCAACTTGGAGCCCCTTGCATGATGTTGCCGGATTTCCATCAAATACATTTACAACAGTAGACATATCTACACCATCGGCCAATTGGTCTCCCGACAGCAAATGGCAACGACCAGTATCATCTGTTGCATAAAATTGCAACTCTGCCAAAGACGAACGGTTTATCTTCGGAGCATGATAACGCAAGTACCTGTACTTATTTACAGATGAAACCTCAAAGGTTGTCATGCCATACGGCATGGTGGTTATCACCGCCAATGTATCTGCATCTTCGAAATTTTCAACCATGGCACCTTCGAAAGTTCCACCACGCATGAAAGCCCAAGTGTCAGTAATATATGAACATAAAGGGTATTTACGGTCAATGGTAATTGTCTGCATTTTAGTTGCTGACGGAACGAACACTTTTTCAATGCCATCTTCTCCGACAAGGAACGGACACGACAGATAATGACGCATTCCACCGTCAACCCTCATTGGCACGCATACAGAGCCTTTGCCAACATTATGGAAAACCACATCTCCACCCTTAGGCACTGCTTTCGCCACAGGCATCCATTCAGCCCCAGACAAATAGGCGCAAAGGTATACCGGGATGTCACCTTCTGCCTTCATCGTTATGTCTGTTTCCAGGCCATACCGTTGAGACACATCCATTATAAATTGGCTAGCAAGGATATTGGGGTCGCAGGCCTCAACATTATTGCACTTCTCATAACATATACGATAAATCTTTACTGGAGTTTTTCCTGTTTTCACCTCATACGGACAATTGTCCTCTGGCTTTATCTTATATCGCGATATAAACAGAGAAGCATCTATAGGGTTAAATTGCTTTGCAATATCATCATTCTCATATACAGTGTAAGTATCGCCATTGTCATTAACTATTGACACCCACGCATGACCTTTATTACTATAGTCTGCCCACATAGGAGTGCAATCTATAACAGCAGGTATGCCTAATGACCTTAGAACAGCAACGAGCAATACACATCGCTGGCCGCACTCCGCCCTGCCAATTCTTTTACAAGTCATCGGGTCAAGTGTATATTGGCAATATTTGTTGGACAACACAACAGTCCTGAAAACAGAGTCTTTCACCATTGCAAAGGCTGTCTTCATATCTGTCGTATTCTCTATAAGAGAACCATATTGCTGACGGAGTGCATTTCTCCATTCTTCACCAATATGCTCGTCATTGACACGATAAGGCAAAATATACCTACAGAATTGCTCAAATGTAATAGTTTCTTTCCATCGGGCTTTTTCCCATGCATCAAACGCAGCATCTATATTATGAATAAGATATGAGTCACTCACAACTGCACTATCCGGCACATTAATAACACTGCCTTTCTTTAACGCCGCATACCACTCTGCCTGAAGCTGGCGTATTCCCGCTGTTTTCTTCATTACTTTCATTCTACTGACATATTCTTCCACGGCTGCGCCGTCAGGTGAGACATGGCCATCCATGTTGTCAATGAGAAACATAGCCGCCTTAAGTTTCAAACTGTCACCATCATTCATAGCATAATGGTTGAGCACATTTGAATATTTCTCCCTGTAACTCTGCTGTGCAAATACATTCATAGAGATGTTGACTACAACAAACAACACAAGCGTAATAATCTTTCTACTCTTTTTCATATGCTTCTTTAAAACGTTTAGCTTGATTAGTCAAAAATGCTGCCTCTTCAGACCACACTTTATATCCTGTAGCAAGAATATCATCCGCATAAAAAAGTGCTTTCCGAATTTGATTCTTATCTGCATAATACCGCATTAACATATGCTTTATAGCAAGATTACGCGGCAGCATAAACGAAATTGTATCAAGGCAGGCAACAGCCTTGTCATCATTTACCTTCGCAACCCTGCATTTATATTCCATCATAAACAATCATGGTAAAGACGAATATTTACGCGCCATACGTATACAGCTTAATGCATCATCATAATGATGTTGATTAATACTATTAGTTGCTCTTTTGGTCCAAAAAGCCTCCGAAGTACCTATTGCTGGCTCCAATGCCCCAAATCGCATGTCACCAACATATCCATCTGATTGCGTAATATGTTCAAGTTTCCCCAACTTTAATTGAGCCGTCGCCATACCTAATACCATAACGGAAAGGAATGATATCGGCACTAACATGGCAACACTTGCCAAACATTGTGAACATTTACATATTGGCTTACCGTCTTCAGCCGCAACAACAAACGAAGCGTGACATATAATAAGAAACCACGGCAATATTGATGTATAGACAAAATTGAACAGCGACATTATTGCAAAAGCACAGAATACAGCCATACTTTTGGGGTCGTTCATCCGCAATGCTTTACTCCACATAACAAAATAGAAAGCAAAAAGAAAAAGCATACCGACAACACCACCCTAAACTCCATGCTCCAAATAATCATTGTACGGCATAAATACAAAAGTAGCGTTTTTCCGTTCGTTTGCAGAATAATCCCGGGTAGCAAAATAATCTGCCTGCTTTAAGTTATAATATTTTTCAAAAAGCCCGTATCCATGGCCTATTGGCCTATCAACAACCATCTCTGCGGACAACTTCCATATCAGCATCCTTCCATCTGCAGAATCTTGCTTCATGCTGTACATCTTATATCCTGCCACAAATGCCAATGATAAAAACACCACCCCAACCATACAAAGATAAAAAGCATTTACTCTGCCACATTTGTAAACCGACTTCAATCTCATGCTCAACAAAACGACTACTTCCACAGCCAACCCAATATATGCCGTGCGACAACGCAACAACACAATACAAACCACAGAGAGGGAAAGAAATACATAAAGCGCAAGCCTGCGTGTGGAGTCTTTGCAACGATCAAACATAATTGGCAGACATCCTACAAGATAAAGAGCAGTAACCGTTGGACTCTCATTACATCCTGTCACTTCAAAATAAATGTTTCCACTCACAAGAACACCAACCTTTTGAAGTATCACGTAAACAACGTTGAGCCCCGCCACAGCAAGCAGAATTGTTTCGACAGAGGAACGGGAAATACATTTTCTCTTTTGCAGATTAGCTAATGCAAGAATTAATGCCAACGTAACACACAAATAAACAGTTCTGTACAATTCGCAAGTCTGGGAGATAAAACCGTGAAATACGACATAGCCAAACCACATTACAACAAACAGTTGACACTTAGTGAGAAACATCGAACCTTTATCTACAAAAGACTTAAAAAGCCATACAACAATGAGCACGATAGCCCCAACTTCAAGAAGCAAATAACGCGAAATCGATGGATACACAAATAAATGAGTATCAAGAGTTGCACACACACTTGTCAACAAAAAGACGAGCAGCACTATTGTTTTCAGAAATATTTCTTTTTTCATATCATTTATATCTGTAACATTATCGTAAGGCTCTCATTTTAAACACCTACACTTTGGCCACTACCTCATCACCCACATCGCCTGCCGGGGCGATGCCGCCACGCGCCCCCATGGCGCACAGCGGCAACGCAAGCAGAAGTGATAATATCAATTTATGCATGTTCATGGTAAAGACATATCACTCGTTAACGGGCAGCTCTGCCACGGCCCGTACCTGTCCGCCCACCTTAACCCTCACACTGTAATCAGCTCCGGGCGCAGCATTATGAATCATATAGGTGACGGTTGCCTTGCCTGCCACGTTATCAACATCTGAATAAACCACGCGGCCCGACTCCATAATGTCCACCTGAGATTTATCAGCACTGCCATTATAGAATACCGTAAACTTACCTTCACCGGTCTTTATGTCAACCGGAGGAACTACACCTACATGGTCGCGATCATAATCGTTATCACCTCCCCACTTGGTCACTTCAAGATCAGCGGAAGCAAGCATTGCTAGCCATGGCAAGAGCGCGACGCCCAATGACAAAATTCTTGTTTTAGTAATCATAAATTTATAGTTTTTTTTGTTTCAATTGTCGATGCAAAGTTAAGGCGTTTTTCTGACTTTTGCAACAGGCAGAAATTTTGGTGTGACATAAAAAAAGTGCACCTGCAGCCAAAAAATCCCGCAATTACGGGGGTTTTGAGAGATTGGCGCATGGCATAAAAGCCCAGAAACAGGATAAAATGTCACAAAAAAACTTTTCATACCCATCAATAATATCAACAATAAGCAGCCTTTGAAAATCGATTGCGAACGGATTGTGCGCAGTAACGGCCACGTTTTTCAAAGCGCGAATAGAGAGTGCTAAGGGCCACACCACCAACGAGGATTTGGAAAACAACCCGGAAAAGCGTGCAAGATGATTGAACCCCCATCATCCATCAGGCCGCCAGTGATACGTCACAGTATCCTATCTTGGCTTTCCAAGTGCCTTAATGCTTTTGTCGGCATCTTGCCAACCACGTTGTCTCGTCGTAGCCCGCTACGCCTTCGCCAACGTTGGCAGCCTATCTGCCTGGCAACGGCATCAAACCACTTTGTTCTCTAATGGCCGATTTGGGTTGAAAAAACAAGGCCGGTGACTGAAAGATGGCTACGCAAAAGCCCGAGGCAAACCACTTAGAACCATGCCCTCGTCACCGTGCCGGCATCGTCGGCAGCAACCCTGTGTGGCCCCTGCAACGCAAGATGCGGCACTCCTCCTGTAAGCGACTACGGGAAAATCAAGATGCTACCCTATTTTTATTGCATGAAAAGACGCTTATTACACAAAAATAAGTTAACTTTGCACAACTTAAAACATAAAATACATAAAACAATGAGATTCGGCAGAACAATATTACTAACCACATTCATATCCATATTGGCCATAATGGCAGGATGCACGCAAGGAACATCCGAGGCGCGCCTGGCACAAATAGACTCTCTCTTGGAGAGAAAGCTCTACGACTCAGCCCGTGCGGAATTGAGCCGAATAGCCCCAAGCGACCTGAAATCAGAAGAAGACATTGCCCATTACAACCTGCAGAAAACAAACCTCTGCTTCCGAAATGGCGAAGTGTTGCCCAATGACTCGATGATAGACATAAGCATAAAGCACTACAGGCAGAATGGCGACAAGCAAAAATTGGCTCGATCATTGTATTTCAAAGGACGCACACAATATGACAGAAACGAAACAAAAAATGCCTTAAGAAACCTGCTCGAGGCCGCAGGCATAGCCAAAGAGACAGGCGATGACGCCCTAAAAGCCAAGATATATGCAAGCCTTGCTTACTTCAACAAGAGACTTGGAGAAAACAGATATGCCCTGAAATATATAAAACAAGCGCTAATATATGCTGAAAAAATCAAGTATGACAAAGCTTTTCTAATACCAGGAATCTACATGCAAGCATCAGACATATACGGCAACCTGAAAGACACGGCCAATGCAATAGCGTACATTGAGAAATGCATACCTTACATCGAACACACAGACTCTTTTGGCAAGGCAAACATTTACAGCGGGCTGGCCAATATATATAATGTGAAAGGCGACTTCGAAAAGGCAAAGAAGTATGGCGACATGTCGATAAACCTTAGGCCGAAACACGACACCTACTACATACTCTCAAAAACTTACAAGAATAAGGGCGACATGGCCACAGCCGACACGATGATAAAGCAAGCCATAAAGACGGCCACGCCAAACTATAAGATGATGATGATGGCAGAAATAAGGAAAGAGAAACAGGGCCAAGGCCGATACAAAGATGCTGCCGCGTTGGGCGACAGCATGATGAGCCTGAACAACTCTATAACGAGAAGAAACCAGGCTGACAGCATCATCGAGATACAGGCCACATTCGACATTGCGCAAAAAGACAGGCAACAAATTGCCAAGCTGAAGCATGGCATAATCTGCATAGCCATTGTGGCCATTGCATTGATTGCCATATCAATAATGAAACAGTACACCCAAAATGCCTTGTTTAAGAGAAAGATAAGGAAGGCCAAACATGAACTGCAGGCCATAATCGACAATTACAGCGAATTCAAAAATATATTGTACAACACATTGAACGCGGCCGCCGAGAGTAACAAGGGCAACGCCGAAGATGGCCCAAAGGCCGGGCAGCCGGAGGAACGCCCGCAGGAAACAATGGCGCAAGCCCCCAACCGGGCCGAAGGCATAGCCCCCGAAGCCCGGCAATGCCTGGCAGAAATGTACGAAATGACAGACTACGTCATAATAAACAACAACTGCATAGCCAAATGGAGCAACGACAAGACGGCTCGCTTCATAGGCTACTGCTGCTGCGCAATACCGGGGCTTAACGACAAGATGGAGAACGACTATACCAACCTGACAAAGCAAAACAAGCTAATGCTTATATTCATTTACCTAAACAAAGAGAAGGAAGACATCTGCAAAATAATGGGGCTGAGCGAAAGCGCATTCAGGCAGGCCCAGAACAGGCTGAAGAAGAAAGCGAAAACGGCTGCGGCAGCGTAAGCCCCACCCACCCCGGCCATGGCTTGCTGCCAACCGAAAGCCGGCAATGCGGTGACGGGTGGCCACACCGGCATGGCACGCCGCACGCCAAAAGAGGCAAGGCCGCAAACTGCCACAGCCACCGACAGTGGCACACCAATGCCCGGCGCCCCGACAAGGCAGGCAACGACAAAGGCCGAACCGGCTTGCCAAACGGCCCTGAACGCCATGCAATACGGGCCGTTTTACGACGTGAAACGGGCCATATTGCGAGGCAGGCAGAAAAGCCCTGGCAGACAGCGACTTGGCAACCTGATGCCACCCGGGGCCAAGACGGCAAGGCAAACGGGCGACACATCATTGTGATGGCGCGCAACAAGGGTTAAATTACGTGAAAACAAGAAATCCGGAAGTTACGTACTATCCTTATTTTTATTATTTTTGCAGCCTGAAAAATGGAATGACCGGCAAATGAGTGCTTATAAAATCATTTACAGAAACAAGATTCACAGTTTCCACTTCTGGGGCGTCGCCGCTCTGATTTAGCGACGCCGCACGGTCTTTCCAAACCATATCCACACCGTAAACATTAAGTAGGTGTTCAAAATTAATTGCCATCAAATTGTGCGCTATTTCGGAGATGCATGCCAAAGTCCGAAGAGAGAGCGTAGCGGGCTACGCGACCGATGAGACTTGGGTATGCGGCCCGAAAGAGCACACAAGATGGTGGCAAAGACATGGAAGACACCTGCTAGGTCAATTATCTCGGTTAATTTTGAACAGATACTTAACCAACATCTTTATTTATGAGCAAAACAAAAGGGCTCATAGTGCTGCTATGCTCTGCGGCACTGTGCAGCCATGACCTTCATGCCCAGCCGCGCACGATGGGCATCGACGAACTGTTGAGCCTGGCCGATGCCAACAGCCAAAGCATCAGGGCCTATACCACCGGAACGGAAGCGGCCGGCGAGGCCCTCAAAGCGGCCAAGGCAAACCGCCTGCCCGACATCAGCGCATCGGCATCGGCCAGCTACCTGGGCAACGGCAGGCTGTGGGACAGAGACTTCGGCAACGCGCTGACCATTGGCATGCCTCACTTCGGCAACAACTTCGCCATAGAGGCCCGCCAGACTATATATGCCGGAGGGGCCATCGACGGCAGCATACGCCTGGCAGAGCTGGGCCGGAGGCAGGCCGAACTGGACCGGGAGAAGAACCGGCAGGACACGCGCTTCGAACTGCTGGGATGCTACCTCGACCTGTACAAGCTGAACAACCAGGCCCGGGTGCTGGAAAACAACATTGAACTGGCCCAACGGGTGATTGCCGACATGAGGGCGAGGCGCGAGCAGGGCACGGCCCTGAAAAACGACATCACGCGCTACGAACTGCAGGTGGAGTGCCTAAGGCTGCAACTGACCAAGGTGACCGACGCCGCAACCATAGCAAACCACAAGCTGACCACCACGCTGCACCTGCCCGTGAGCACGCTGATTGTGCCGGACACGGCCATGGCAGGGGCTGAAGTGGCGGCAGAGGGCGAAGCCTACTGGCAGGCCATGGCCGACATGGGCAACATTGACATCAAACAGGCCGCCAACGACATAGAGGCCAACAGTCAGAAAGCCCGGCTCGAGAGGGCCGGGCGGCTGCCAAAGGTGGCCATGGTGGCTGCCGATCATCTGGACGGGCCCATAACAATCGAGGTGCCCGCGCTCGACAACAACTTCAACTACTGGTTTGTGGGGCTGAGCGTCAGCTATGACATTTCGTCGCTGTTCAAAAACACGGGCAGGCTGAAGCAGGCCCGGCTCAAGGTGAGGCAGGCGGCCGAAATGCACAGCCTGGCCCGCGAACGGGTGGAAAACGCCGTGCAGGCGGGATACACCAACTTCATGACGGCATTCAAGGAGGTGGACACCCATGAGAAGAATGTGCAACTGGCCGACGAAAACTACCATGTGACTAACAACAGATACCGCAACGGCCTGGCCTTGCTCACCGACTTGCTCGATGCGGCCAACGCTAAGCTGGGCGCCGACCTGGCACTGGCTGACGCCCGCATCAACGTGATTTTCAACTATTACCGCATGAGGTATCTTACGCATACGCTGTGAGCCGAGGGAGGGATGGATTGGGAGGTAGAGGGAGTTATGAGAAGGCAGAAGGAGTTAGAGTACATTTGCCACGGACGGATGCCCGGGAGGCAGAGGGAGTTATGAGAAAGAAAGAAGGAGTTAGAGGACAATTGCCACGGCTGAATGACAGGAGGTAAAGGAGCTGGAAGAGCTGGCAGACAACAGCCTTGGCCGGACGCCTTGGGAAGACTGTAGAGGCGGAAAGCATGTACTGAGCAATAACAAACATTAAACAACAATACAAATTGCATGACTATGATTTCAAGAAATACTAAAAAGAGAATATACAACACTGTGGTGATAGCACTCATTGTGGCAGGACTGGCGTATGTCTGCTCCCGGTTTGTGCACCCGGGAGTGGAATACACCGACAACGCACAGGTGGGACGACACATCACACCGGTGAACTCGAGGGTGCAGGGCTTTGTCAAGAAGGTTTGCTTCGAGGAGTACCAAACTGTGCACAAGGGCGACACGCTGGTGATAATCGAAGACGCTGAGTTCCGCCTACGGCTGGCGCAGGCCGAGGCCGACCTGGCCAACGCCACCTCGGGCAGAAGGGCCACGACAACGGGCATTGCCACAACACGGAACAACCTGTGGGTGAGCGACGCCGGAATAGACGAGGCCAAGGTGCAGATGGACAACGCCGAGCGCGAATGGAAGCGGTACAGGCTGCTGCTGGCACACGACGCTGTGACGCAGCAGCAACATGACAATGTGAAGACGGCATACGAGTCGGCCAAGGCCCGCTACGAGGGGCTGACGAGGGCCAGGCACTCTACGGCCCTGGCCAAAGACGAACAGGGCCACAGGCTGGAACAGAACGAGGCGGCGGTGAGGGTGGCCGAGGCTGCCGTCGACCTGGCACGGCTCAACCTTTCGTACACGGTGATAGTGGCCAGCTGCGACGGAACGACCGGACGCAAGGGCATACACGAGGGCCAGCTGGTGCAACCGGG
>ULUU01002881.1_pt1 | contig 14617 bp, 10 predicted proteins | sample 1958871 | NCBI WGS metagenome assembly ULUU01 (sample SAMEA4835770, study PRJEB28245) | human gut metagenome | biome: gut microbiome; material: fecal sample | place: Denmark | collected 2008 | reverse complement strand
GGAGCCGATGGCGATGACCTCGGCGTCGCCCTGACGGAACAGGGCGATGAGCCTGTCAGAGAGTACAAAGCCCACGACTGCTGTCACCAGCAGGACGGCCGACGCGACCTTGACGCCGAACCAGAACGCCTTTTCGACGCGCTCACGCTTGCCAGCGCCATAGTTGAAGCCGCAGACCGGCTGGAAGCCCTGACCGAAGCCTATCACCGCTGAGCCTGCAAACTGGCATATGCGCCCGACAATCGACATTGCAGCGATAGCCGCGTCCCCGTAAGGCCCGGCGGCGCGGTTGAGCATCATGACCGAGAGACTGGCAAGCCCCTGCCGCACGAGCGAGGGCAGCCCGCCGCCGAAAATCTGCCCTATCACGGACGGCATGCAGCGAACGTATCTGAACCGGAGCGGCACACAGCCCGCGCGTCTCAGTGCCCAGAGCAGTATCACAAAGCTCACGAGCTGGCTGAGCGCTGTAGCCGCCGCGGCGCCCGCAACGCCCATATTGAAGGTAAAGATGAACAGCGGGTCGAGCGCAACATTGAGCACCGCGCCTGAGGTGATGCCGATCATGGCAAAATTTGCGTTGCCCTGGAGACGGAGCTGGTTATTGAGCACGAGCGCCGCTGTCATATACGGTGCGGCGAAAAGTATGTAGCGCATATACTCCTTGGCGTAGGGCAGTATGGTTTCCGTCGAGCCGAGGAGCAGGGAGAGAGGTTCGAGGAACAGCTGGCCGAGGACGCATATTATAAGCCCCGCACCGATGGCGCCTGCAAAGCCGCAGACGGCCAGCGTTTCCGCGTCCTCCACGTCTCCCGCGCCGAGGTGCCGGGAGATGGAGTTGCCGGAGCCGTGGCCGAAGAAAAAGCCCGTCGCCTGGATAATTGCCATCAGCGGCAGCGCGACGCCCACCGCGCCCGTCGCGGCGTTGGAGCCGAGCTTGCCGACAAAGTAGGTATCGGCCATGTTATACAGCGCCGTTATGAGCATGCTTATTATTGTCGGCACGGCCATGCGGCAAATAAGCCCCTCGACCGGGGCTGTGAGCATCATCTTCTGTTTTTCCGTCTGCGTCATCTGTGCGTACTCTTTCTATTCTTTATATAAATATTCTAACACAGAACCATATGCCCGCGCAAGCAAAAGACTTTTTGACACCGGAGCACGGCAGTGATATTATTAAGTCAATCTTATATAAAAGAGGAAGGGATAGCATATGGGTATTCTTTCGCTGCTCAACAGCACTCCGATGTATGCCATCTGCGGCGGGATAATCGCCTTTGTCGCCGCCGTGTGCATCGTGTTCATGGTCCGCGCCTACCGCGCCGGTATCGCCATGGGTATGGATCCGGTGAAGCTCAAGCGTGCGATCACCTCCAGCGCCACATTCTCCGTCCTGCCGAGCGTCGGCATCCTTCTGGGCGTCATCGCGCTCTCCGGAAGCCTCGGCACACCGTGGCCGTGGCTGCGCCTGTCGGTCATCGGCGCGCTGCATTATGAAACGCAGGTCGCGCAGGCGGCGGCTGAGGCCGTCGGCATAGGCGGGCTCTCTGCGGCGGACATGACCGCGCAGGCCTTTTCCACCATTGCGCTTCTGATGAGCGTGTGCATCATGTGGGGGATGGTGCTGTCGGTGTTCTTCAACAAGCGCTATCTCGGCCGTCTCGGCAGCGGCAAGAAGACCGGCACCGGCGGCGCGGGCTTCGGCGATATTGCCATGACCGCGATGTTCATCGGCCTTGTCTCGGCGTACATAGGCAGCTATATCGGCACCATCGTCTCAGGAAACGGCCTGTTCACCTTCACCGGCAGCGTCATGCCGCTTATCGTCGCGGTCGTCTCAGGGGCTGTGATGGCGCTTTTCGTCTACCTTGCGGAAAAGAAAAAGCAGGGCTGGGTCGACAGCTTCTCCGTTGCCGGCAGCATGCTCATCGGCATGGCGGCTGCCGTGCTCATAAAGCTTTAAGGAGGTGCGGATATGGATAAAAATTACTTTGAGCGCTACAATTCCCGCACGCATACCATTGGGCGCGTGAGCTCCGTTATCGTTCTCATAATGCTCATCGGCGCGCCGTTTCTCATCGGCGCGTACCTCGGCGCAATGCCCGACCTCGGCGCGGCGGCCAAGGCTTTTATCTCTGTCGGCCTTGTGTGGACGGTGAGCAGCGTTGTGGAGTTCCTTGTCTACACGCCGATGCTCGGCGCGGGCGGCGGCTACCTCGCATTTATTACCGGCAACCTCATAAATATGAAGATACCCTGCGCTGTCAACGCGCGCGATATCGTCGGCGCAAAGACCGGCACACCCGAGAATGAGATCATCTCCACGCTCTCAATCGCAACCTCATCACTTGTGACGATAGTGGTGCTCGCGCTCGGCGTGCTGCTGCTCGTGCCGCTGCAGCCGGTGCTCCAGAGCCCGGCGCTCCAGCCCGCGTTTGAAAACGTCGTCCCCGCACTCTTCGGCGCGATGGCGTATAAATATTTCCGCGGCAATATGAAAATCGCGGCGGCGCCGCTGTTTATCATGAGCATGCTGTTCGTATTCGTCCCGTCGCTCACCGCGTCGACGAGCTTTATGATAATCCCGTCCGGTGCGATGGCTATCGGCATTGCATACCTGCTTTATAAGAAAGGGGCGAGGACATGAAATATCTTCTGCTGATACCGGCGCTGCTGGTGCTGCTCCTGCTCATCGCCGTTGTGCGCACACTGCTCATGCCGAACAAGAGCTCTGATTACGCAGCCCCGGAGGCAGACGCCAGGGCGATGCTACTTGCGCAGAAGCTCTCGAAGATGATCCAATACGACACGACCTCTCACGCGAATGTCCACGAGGAAGAGAAGTTCCTCGGCTTTCATAAGGTACTTGAAGAGCTGTTCCCGCTGGTGCATGAAAAGCTCGAGCGCACCGTCATCGACGGCAACCTTCTATATTATTGGAAGGGCAAGAGCAGCGAAAAGCCCATCCTCCTTATGAGCCATCAGGACGTTGTCCCTGCTGAGGGCGAGTGGCTGCACGAGCCGTTTTCCGGCGACATTGCTGACGGCAAGGTCTGGGGGCGCGGCGCATCCGACACCAAGTGCTCGGTCATGGCCTTCTTTGAGGCGGTAGAAGAGCTGCTGCGCGAGGGCTATACCCCCGATTGCGACGTGTACCTTGCCTCCTCCTGCACCGAGGAGTGGGCGGGCGACGGCGCGCCGAAGATCGTCGAGGAGCTCAAGCGCCGCGGCGTTGAACTCTTCATAGTCTGCGACGAGGGCGGCGGCATAATCTCCGAGCCCATCGGCGGCATAAAGGGGAACTTTGCAATGGTCGGCGTGTTCGAGAAAGGCAAGGCCGATGTGAAATTCACCGCGCGCTCCACCGGCGGGCACGCCAGCGCCCCGGCGAAGAACACGCCTATCGCGCGCCTTGCGGCGTTCGTGAACGAGGTCGAGACGCACACGCCCTTTAAGAGAAAGTTCCTGCCCGAGGTGAGCGCGATGTTTGCGCGCCTTGCGCCCTACGCTCCGTTCGGACTCAAGCTCGTCATGGGGAACCTCTGGCTCTTCGCCCCGATAATGAAGCCCGTCCTCGGCAAGATAAGCGCGCAGGCCGGCGCGATGCTCCAGACGACGATAGCCTTCACCATGCAGTCCGGTTCCGATGCGTATAACGTCCTCCCGCAGGAGGCGACGCTCGGTGCGAACATGCGCTTCATCCCGCATCAGGGCGAAAAGGAGAGCCTTGAAATTATCAAAGCCCTTGCCGCAAAGCACGGCCTTGAGACCGAGATCGTCCACTCCAACGACTATACCGAGCCTGTCGACATAAACGGCGAGGCCTTCAAGCTCGTCGAAAAGGTCATCGGCGAGACCTTCCCCGGCCTGCCCGTCAGTCCCTACGTCATGACCGGCGCGACAGACGCGCAGTTCTATCAGCCGATATGCCCGAGCTGCATCCGCTTTGCGCCAGTCATCTACGGCCCCGAGCAGATGAAGGGTATGCACGGCCTGAATGAGAACATCGAATACAACTGCCTGCCCGGCGCGGTGAGCTTCTATCAGAACCTCATCAAAGCGCAGAAGCGGTGAAACCTTTGATATGCAAAACGGACGTACCAAGTAAGGTACGTCCGTTTTCCGTGTGTATTATTATCAGCCGTTGAGGATGCTCATGAACTCCTCGCCGGTGATGGTCTCTTTCTCGTAGAGGTGCTTTGCAAGCTCGTCGAGCTTTTCGCGGTTGTCGGTGAGGATCTTCAGCGCCTTTTCGTGCTGGCTCTTTACCAGCTCCACGACCTTGCGGTCGATCTCGCGCTGGGTGTCCGCGGAGCAGGCAAGCGAGGTGTCCCCGCCGAGGTACTGGTTCGTCACCGTTTCGAGCGCGACCATGTCAAACTCCTCGCTCATGCCGTAGCGGGTTATCATCGCGCGGGCAAGCTTCGTGGCCTGCTCAATGTCGTTCGATGCGCCGGTCGTGATGGAGCCGAAGATGAGCTCCTCCGCCGCGCGGCCGCCGGTGAGCGTCGCGATCTTGTTTATAAGCTCGTCCTTCGTCATGAGATAGTGGTTGCCTTCGTCGACCTGCATCGTGTAGCCGAGCGCACCGGAGGTTCTGGGGACGATGGTTATCTTCTGCACGGGGGCGGAGTTAGTCTGCTTTGCCGCGACGAGCGCGTGGCCTATCTCATGGTAGGCGACGATGTGCTTTTCGTGGTCGGTGAGTATCGCGTTCTTCTTCTGGTAGCCCGCGATGACGACCTCGATGCTCTCCTCAAGGTCAGCCTCTTCGACTATCTTGCGCCCGTTCCTGACCGCGCGCAGCGCCGCTTCGTTCACAATGTTTGCAAGCTCCGCGCCGGAAGCACCGGAGGCCATGCGCGCGATCTTGTTGAAGTCGACATTGTCGGCAAGCTTTATCTTCTTCGCGTGGACCTTGAGTATCTCCTCCCTGCCCTTGAGGTCGGGCAGCTCGACCGGTACGCGGCGGTCGAAACGGCCGGGACGCGTCAGCGCCGGGTCGAGGGCGTCGGGCTGGTTCGTCGCGGCGAGGATGATGACGCCGTTGTTGTCCTCGAAGCCGTCCATCTCGGTCAGCAGCTGGTTGAGGGTCTGCTCGCGCTCGTCATTGCCCATGACGTTGCCCTGACGCTTCTTGCCTATCGCGTCTATCTCGTCGATGAACACGATGCAGGGTGCCTTTTCCTTGGCCTGCTTAAACAGGTCGCGTACCTTGCTCGCGCCCATGCCGACGAACATCTCCACAAACTCGGAGCCCGACATGGAGAAGAACGGCACGTTCGCTTCACCCGCAACGGCCTTTGCCAGCATCGTCTTACCGGTTCCCGGAGGGCCTACGAGCAGCACGCCTTTGGGCATGTTCGCGCCGACCTCGCGGTACTTTTCGGGGTTATGCAGGTATTCGACTATCTCGGTGAGGTTCTCCTTGGCTTCCTCCTCACCGGCGACGTCGTCAAACCTTATGCCGTCAGCGGACTTGACATAGACCTTCGCGCTCGAGCCGCCCATGTTGAACATCAGGGAGTTCGGCCCGCCGTTCATCATCTTCTTGTTCATAATGTCGCCGATCCAGACGAAGATAAGTATCGGCAGCACCCATGTCAGCACGAAGCTCAGGAGCGGGGAGGTCTGCTCGACGATCTCGCTGGAGAACTCCGCCCCGGCTTTATACAGGCGCTCGGTGCGGTCGGGGTCGTCCATGAGGCCGGTCTTATAGAAGCTCTGCCCGGACTTGTCGGTGAAGATGATCTGATTAGTCTCGATCTCGACCTTGCCTATATCTCCCTTTTCGGTCATGTCCATGAAGGTGCCGTAGTCGACCTCTTTGACAGCCGCGTTCGCCATCGCGGGCACGGCGAGGAGATTAAACAGCAGCACCGCCAGCATGGCGACGACGGCATAGTATACAAGCGGTCTTTTGGGGTTTTTGATTTCTTTCATGTTGATCGCCTCATTTTATATTGATTTACAGGAAAAACTTCTTATGCAGCGATTCTCTGAGCGGGCGGCAGATGCCGATGACTATCAGCATCACGCCGAGGATGAAGCTCACCGAGAACGGATAGAACGACCAGATGAACTCATCATGCACATGGAAGTTCAGGTTCAGCAGGAACTCCACCAGCACCGTGTACGCGCCCGAGAGGATTATCGTCCCTCCGAAGATGAACAGGTAGCCCTTGCGCACGTACTTGAGCAGCGTGACCGCCGCGGTGAGGATGAGCCCGGCCGCCGCCGTCACGGGCAGCGCGAAGCTCAAAAACCAGTGTCCGCCGGTCGCGCAGTTTATATACAGCAGGTACAGCGCCGTCATCGCAAAATCCACCGGGATGAAGATAACGGGGTTCGGGTGCCGGAACCACAGCGGCAGGACTACCAGCGTATAGAGCAGGATCACCGCGCCGACGGCATAGCCCGACCAGACTATCCTCCCGTTTATCTGCCAGTCGCACAGGAGCGTGGTGACTATCGGCAGCAGGAACAGCATCGTCACGACGAACATTATCCCCGAGTGGTTCACCTTTTCCGGCTCAGTTGCCGGCAGGCGCGGATATTGCGGCTCGCCGTCCGGACGGCTCAGCTCAGGGTTAAAAACAACAGTCCCGCACAGGGGGCATTTCTTCTCGCTGTCAGCCAGCTCGACTCCGCATTTTATACAGTACATCTATCTCTCATTCCTTTCCGCGCGTCAGCGTTCGTTGCTCTCGACCTTGACGTGAACGCCAAGCTCGCGCAGCACCTTGTAGAAGTGCATCTCAAGCTCCGGCTCGGTGATCGAGCGCACGAGGTTGAGGTATATCGTCCCGCCGTAGGACAGCAGCGCGCAGTTGTACGCCGTCCTTGACGGCACGCCTATGATGAAGTCCATGCGCGTCACATACTGCTGCATGATCTCAGGCAGCTTCACGAGGCCGAGGTTCGACATGCACAGGCAGGACTTGCATTCGCCCACCGCGTCGAACACCGCCTTCATCGCCGCGTTCTTTACGACCAGCGGCATCACCTTGAGTATCGGCGACTTCTCACTGTTCACGTTCGTCGCGATCTTGGTGCTCATCTGCTTTGCCGTGACCTCCATGCCCATGCGATGATGGACATTGTTGCATATCTCCGCAAAGCTGTATTCGCCGAGCTTGGGGTCTATCTCCGGCGTCACGAACAGCGCAAAGTTGCGCATGGTCTTGCTCGGGAACAGGCTGCGCAGATTGACCGGAACCAGCACCTTGATGGGCTTGCGCAGCCGGCGGAACGGCACGCGCTCGGCCTGCAGGCGGAGTATCGCCTGCATCATCGCCGCTGTCAGAAACTCCGTGACCGTCGCGTTATACTCGTGCGCTTTTTTGCGCACGGCGTCGGAATCGAGCATGAATGTCGTCAGGTGCACGAAGCCGTCCGGTTCCGTCTCGCCCTTGAGCGTGTAGGCGTTGGCCTCCTTGCGGCTTGCGGCGTAGGGGCCGCAGTTCTTGAGGAAGCTGTCCTCCAGCTCCTCGGGTGACGGCTCCTCAAGCCTGCCGAGCACGCCGTTTTCCGCAGGGATGCTGATGCCGTATTTGCGCGTCAGGTACTCGGCGACGAGGGTCTTGAGGAATATCATCCCGCCTGTGCCGTCGGTGAGCGCGTGGAATATCTCTACGGCTATGCGGTTCTTGTAGGCGATCACTCGGAAGGCGCACTGTCTCATCTCCTTGTGCGGCATGTGCGCGAGCGGGTAGGCCTGCTCGCTCTGTATCTCCGGCACCTCCGGCACGCGCTCGAGGTAGAACCAGAACAGCCCGCGCCGCAGGCGCACGCCGATGGACGGGAAGCGGCGCAGCGTGACGTCGAGCGCCGTGCGCAGCACCTCCTTGTCGACCGGTTCCGTGAGCGTTGCGGACAGTCGGAAGACATTGCTCCACTTTTTGCGCCGTGCGGCGGGGTATATCTTTGCCGCGTTATCCAGCCGCAGCCATTTCTGCTTCTGCTCCGCGGCCATGACCTTTGTGAGGAACTTGTTCATCTCCTCGAAGTCGGACATGTTCTCATTGAGCATATAGAGCACATAGGCGTGCCAGCGCTCGGGCGCTATGGTCATCTGGCTTGAGCACCCGGCCTCCAGCAGCTTCTCGTGCATCCTGCGCGAATCGTCCAGCAGTATCTCGTCCCCGCCGACGAATATCAGCGACGGCGGCAGCCCCGTGAGATCGCCGAAGAGCGGCGATACCTCCGGCGCGTCCTTCGGCGTTACGCCCCCGGTGTAGCACCCGGAGTAGAAATTCAGCAGCTCCTCGGTGAGCGAGGGGTCATTGTCGCGGTTCACAGCGTAGCTTTCGCCCGAGCAGGTGAGATCCGTCCACGGTGAGATGGCGATGATCCCGCTCGGCAGCGTCATTCCCTTTGACTTCAGGCGCAGGCACAGCGCGTAGATGAGCCCTCCCCCGGCACTTTCGCCGCACAGGCATATCTGCCCCGGCGTGTAGCCTTTGGAGAGCAGATAGCGGTAGCTCTCCTCCGCGTCGTCCACCGCGGCGGGGTAGGGGGCTTCGGGTGCGAGGCGGTAGGCCGCGCAGAACACGCGCACCCCGCACTCTGCCGCAAGCGTCGAGCCGAAGCCCTTGGCATATTCAAGGTCGCCGCAGGTGTATCCGCCGCCGTGCAGATAGAGCACGACACCGGAGCGCCGCTCCTCCTTGGGAATTATCCATGCGCCCTCAAAGCCCTCAAAGGGGTGATCCTTCACGATGACATTGTGACGGTGGATGGCCTCCATAAGCTCGCCGAGCTTGTCCTGCCCCTTGCGCGTCACCTCAAGCGAGCATGAGGCGACAAAGGGCTTGAAGAAATTGAGCTGCGACCTGACAAGTTTTGCAGAAAGTCCCATTTATCCATCCTTTACCCCGGCACACGCCGGGGATGATCGTTAGTCTAAAGTCTCTGGCCGGATACCCAGCCTTAATTCATATATTATAGCAGAAATTTGCAGCCTTATCAAGACGGACTATTGCCCGCGGCTGCCTAATAGGATCATTACGTAATGCGGGCTTTTACGTAAGATTTTGTTGGCAAAGGCGGCGGCGCATGGTATAATACCATAGTTAAAGCTGCAATGGAGGAGCGGCGCGTGACGCGCGGCGCATTTGAGATATGGAAAAACGTGAATTTATCGACGCGGGACGCATCGTGAACACGCACGGCGTCGCGGGCGAGGTGAAGATAGAGGTATGGCTGGATTCGCCGAAGTTCTTCCGGAGCTTCAAGCGTATCTACCTCGGCGCTCGGGAGATGAAGGTCATCTCCGCAAGGACGCATAAGGACTTCGTCATCGCAAAGCTTGAGGGCATCGACGATATAAACGCTGCGATGGCGCTCAAGGGACGCGAGGTCACAGTCCGCCGCGAGGACGCGGCGCTGCCGCACGGGGCGTTCTTTTTGCAGGACATCCTCGGCGCGCGCGTCGTCGATGAGGACGGGAACGAGATAGGTGAGCTTGTCGAGATAATGGAGCGCCCGGCGTCGAATGTGTACGTCGTAAAAGGTAAGACGGAGCACCTGATCCCCGCGGTGCCGGAGTTCGTGCTGGCAACAGACGCGGAGAACGGTGTCATAACCGTAAGGCTCATCGAGGGGATGTAAGGCAATGCGCATAGATATAATGACGCTTTTCCCCGCAACGGTCGATGCGGTGCTCCATGAGAGCATCATAGGCCGCGCGGCGAAGAAAGGCATAGTTGAAATAAACTGCGTGCAGATACGCGACTATACCGAGAACAAGCAGAACCAGGTGGACGATTATCCCTACGGCGGCGGCTTCGGCTGCGTGATGATGGCGCAGCCGCTCAAAAGCTGCCTCGATGCGATAAAGGCGCAGGCAGTAGGGGTGCGCCGCCGCGTGATATATATGTCCCCGCAGGGAAAGCCCTACACGCAGGAGACGTCAAAGCGCCTCAAGCGTGATTATGATCATCTCGTGCTCGTCTGCGGGCACTATGAGGGTGTGGACGAGCGCTTCATTGAGGAGTGCGTCGACGAAGAGATATCCCTTGGCGACTTTGTCCTCACCGGCGGCGAGATTGCGGCGATGGCCGTGGCCGATTCGGTGTGCCGCCTTGTACCGGGGGTACTGGCCGATGAGCAGTGCTACACCGGCGAGAGCCACTGGGACGGGCTGCTGGAGTACCCGCAGTATACGCGCCCGGAGGTCTGGGAGGGGCGCGCCGTGCCGGAGGTGCTGCTGAACGGAGATCACAGCCGGGTAGAGCTGTGGCGCCGCCGGCAGCAGCTTGAGAGAACGAAGGAGAAAAGACCGGATATGTACGAAAAATTCGAACCGCAGGACGAGACGGACAGAAAGCTTATGAAGGACGTAGAGCGCAGCGACGGTCGCATAAAGCTCACGGAAAAGCTTCAGTGTGTCCCGGCGGAAAAAGAAGACGTCGACCGCATCATGGAGATCGTCGCCTACGCGCGCAAGTCGCTCCGGGCACTGAACGTCGACCAGTGGCAGGGCGATTACCCCGACAGGGCTACCTTTGAGGGAGACATCGAGCGCGGCGAACTGTATAAGCTCATGCACGGGAGCGACCTTGCGGGCTTCTTCATGCTCTCCGACCGTGAGGAGCCGACCTACGCCGATATTACCGACGGCAAGTGGAGCTCCGACGCGCCCTACTGCGTCATGCACCGCAGCGCGATAGCCGAGGAGTACCGCGGCAGCGGCATGTCTGGCTACCTTATTAAATGCGTTGAGGAGCTGACGCGCAGCCACGGGCGGCGCTATATCAGGATCGACACGCACCGCAACAACAAGCCCATGCAGAAGCTGCTGCGCAGCAGTGGCTACCGTTACCGGGGAAATATCCTCATCACCGGCGAGCCGGGACACGACCCGCACCGACAGGCTTTTGAAAAAATACTGAAGGACAAGAAATGAATCTGCTGACGGACATCAATTATATACATGACCTGCTCGCGCGGCACGGCTTCCGCTTTTCAAAGTCGCTCGGGCAGAACTTCCTCACGGCCTCATGGGTGCCGGAGGACATCGCCGAGTCCGCGGGGCTTAATGAGAACACGGGCGTGCTGGAGATCGGCGCGGGCGTCGGCTGCCTCACGCGCGAGCTTTCGGCGCGAGCGGGAAAGGTAGTGTGCGTCGAGCTCGACCGCGCGCTTGAGCCTATCCTTGCCGAGACGCTCATCGGCTGCAAGAACGTCGAGATGGTCTATGGGGATATACTCAAGCAGGATATCCCGGCGCTCGTCGCGGAAAAGCTCAATGGGCTGCGCCCCGTGGTGTGCGCAAACCTGCCGTATAATGTCACCTCGCCGCTCCTCACGGCGCTTATCGAGGCAGGCTGCTTTGAGAGCATCACGGTCATGATCCAGCGCGAGGTCGCGCGGCGGATATGCTCAAAGCCCGGTACGGCGGATTACGGCGCGTTCGGCATCTTCGTGCAGTGGTATGCAGAGCCGGAGCTGCTGTTTGACGTGCCGCCGTCCTGCTTTGTCCCGCAGCCGAAAGTGACCTCGAGCGTCATCCGCCTGAAAAGGCGCGTAGAGCACCCTGCCGCGGTCATGGATGAGAAGCTCATGTTCCGCATCATCCGCGCCGCATTCAACCAGAGGCGCAAGACTCTGGTAAACGCGATAAGCTCACAGTTGGGCGAAATCACCAAGGATCAGGCCGAGCGCGCGCTCACAGAATGCGGATATGATACGAGAATCCGCGGAGAAGTATTGGATATTAGTGGTTTTGCGAAAATCTCAGACAAAATATTGGCTATAATAAATACAGATTTGTGATTAAAATGTATTGAAAAAATGGCGCTTTATGTGATATCCTAAGGAGTGCAGAATACTGCATTCATATTTATCAGCGAAATCTTAATTTAGCATAGAAAGGATAAAAAAGATGAGCAAGAAATACGTTTACCTGTTTTCCGAAGGCAACGCAAACATGCGTGAGCTGCTGGGCGGCAAGGGTGCAAACCTGGCCGAAATGACCAACATCGGTCTGCCTGTTCCCCAGGGCTTCACCATCACCACCGAAGCCTGCACCCAGTACTATGAGGACGGCCGTCAGATCAATGATGAGATCATGGCTGAGATCATGCAGTACGTCGCAAAGATGGAGGAAATGAACGGCAAGAAGTTCGGCGACCTCCAGAACCCCATGCTCGTCTCCGTGCGTTCCGGCGCCCGCGCCTCCATGCCCGGCATGATGGACACTATCCTGAACCTCGGCCTGAATGACGACGTCGTCGCCGCCATGATTAAGGGCAACCCCGATCCTAAGTTCGAGCGTTTTGTTTACGACTCCTACCGCCGCTTCATCCAGATGTTCTCCGACGTCGTTATGGAAGTCGGCAAGAAGTACTTCGAGCAGCTCATCGACAAGATGAAGGCCGAGAAGGGAGTCACCTCCGACCTCGAGCTTGATGCTTCCGACCTCAAGAAGCTCGCTGAGCAGTTCAAGGCAGAGTACAAGAAGCAGATCGGCGAGGACTTCCCCTCCGACCCGAAGGTCCAGCTCTACGAAGCTATCCGTGCGGTCTTCCGTTCCTGGGACAACCCCAGAGCAAACGTCTACCGCCGCGACAACGATATCCCTTACTCCTGGGGCACCGCTGTCAACGTCATGCCTATGGTGTTCGGCAACCTCAATGAGAACTCCGGCACCGGCGTCGCATTCACCCGTGACCCCGCCACCGGCGAGAAGAAGCTCATGGGCGAGTTCCTCGTCAATGCACAGGGCGAAGACGTCGTCGCAGGCGTCCGCACTCCTATGCCCATCGCTCAGATGGCAGAGCAGTTCCCCGAAGCATACGCTGACTTCGTCAAGGTCTGCGGCATCCTCGAGGAGCACTACCGCGATATGCAGGACATGGAGTTCACCGTCGAGAACGGCAAGCTCTACATGCTCCAGTGCCGCAACGGCAAGCGTACCGCTCAGGCAGCTCTCAAGATCGCATGCGACCTCGTTGACGAGGGCATGATCGATGAGAAGAAGGCCGTTCTGATGATCGACCCGAGAAACCTCGACACTCTGCTCCACCCGCAGTTCGACACCGCCGCCCTCAAGGCCGCAACTCCCATCGGCAAGGGCCTCGGCGCATCCCCCGGCGCTGCCTGCGGCAAGATCGTCTTCTCCGCTGAAGAGGCCAAGGAATGGGCCGCCCGCAAGGAGAAGGTCGTTCTCGTCCGTCTCGAGACCAGCCCCGAGGATATCGAAGGCATGAAGGCTGCACAGGGCATCCTGACCGTTCGCGGCGGCATGACCAGCCACGCGGCAGTTGTCGCCCGCGGCATGGGCAAGTGCTGCGTCTCCGGCTGCGGCGCAATCGCCATGGACGAGGCAAACAAGAAGTTCACTCTCGCAGGCAAGACCTACCACGAGGGCGATTATATCTCCATCGACGGCTCCACCGGCAACATCTATGACGGTCTTATCCCCACTGTCGATGCTACCATCGCAGGCGAGTTCGGCCGCATCATGGGCTGGGCTGACAAGTACCGCCGTCTGCAGGTCCGCACCAACGCCGATACTCCTCACGACGCACGCAAGGCACGTGAGCTTGGCGCACAGGGCATCGGCCTTACCCGTACCGAGCACATGTTCTTCAACAGCGACCGTATCGCTGCCTTCCGTGAAATGATCTGCTCCGACACCAAGGAAGAGCGCGTTGCAGCTCTTGCAAAGCTCGAGCCGATGCAGCAGGAAGACTTCGAGGGCATCTACGAAGCAATGGGCGGCTACCCCGTGACCATCCGCTTCCTCGATCCTCCTCTCCATGAGTTCGTTCCCACCGAGGAAGCCGACATTGAGGCTCTTGCAAAGACTCAGGGCAAGACCGTTGAGCAGATCAAGAACATCATCGCTTCCCTGCACGAGTTCAACCCCATGATGGGTCACCGCGGCTGCCGTCTGGCTGTCACCTTCCCGGAGATCGCCGAGATGCAGACCCGCGCCGTTATCAAGGCGGCTCTCGCCGTTCAGGCACGTCACCCCGAGTGGAAGCTCGTTCCTGAGATCATGATCCCGCTGGTCGGCGAGGTCAAGGAGCTCAAGTACGTTAAGGACGTTGTCACCGCAGTTGCGGACAAGCTCATTGCCGATGCCGGCTCCGACATGAAGTACCTCGTCGGTACCATGATCGAGATCCCGCGCGCCGCTCTGACCGCTGACCAGATCGCCACCGAGGCTCAGTTCTTCTCCTTCGGCACCAACGACCTGACCCAGATGACCTTCGGCTTCAGCCGTGACGACGCAGGCAAGTTCCTCGGCGCTTACTACGACAAGAAGATCTACGAGAGCGACCCGTTCGCACGTCTCGACCAGGTCGGCGTAGGCAAGCTGGTTGCTATGGCTGCAAAGCTCGGCCGTGAGACCCGTCCGGAGATCCACCTCGGCATCTGCGGCGAGCACGGCGGCGACCCCAGCTCCGTCGAGTTCTGCCACAAGGTCGGTCTGGACTACGTTTCCTGCAGCCCGTTCCGCGTTCCTATCGCTCGCCTTGCAGCAGCACAGGCCGCGATCAAGGAGATGTAATTCCCGCAAGGGCAATTACCGCATAATTAAAATGCACCCGTCACCGCAAGGTGACGGGTGCATTTCAGTCTGTCAAAGAACACAGCGTTAAGT
>ULUU01060332.1_pt1 | contig 14746 bp, 17 predicted proteins | sample 1958871 | NCBI WGS metagenome assembly ULUU01 (sample SAMEA4835770, study PRJEB28245) | human gut metagenome | biome: gut microbiome; material: fecal sample | place: Denmark | collected 2008 | reverse complement strand
GAATACTTGTGTTATACTATGAGTGTAAAGAAAGAGAGGACGAGGTGACAATTATGAGTCGAATATATAAACATGGACATTATCCAAGTGATATAACTATGGATAATGTCGGAAAGATTGTGGATGTTGTTGAGACGTATTTATGCAATTATAAACTAGCGTTTCATTTGGTATATCAAAGACGTCACTTAATTAGAATGGATATTTGCAAATTAAATTCAAAAAGTATTATAGCCTCATATTCATTTAAATATGAGACGTTAACACTTTTTAATCGAAAAGTTTTCATTGGAGTTGTTTCACTTGGTGATATGATTCAAGAAAATGAAAGACGAGGATATAATTATGATTAGTAATTTAATCCTTGCAAGTTTTATAATTTGGGTGATATTATCTGTATACCAAATATATAAACACTGTAAAGGAAACTTCAAATATTATAAAGTGTCAAATAGATATATAAATTTCGTTATATTATTAATTATAATGTTAGTTATGTGGTTTATATTAATAAATATGCAAATTGACAAATTAATGGAGGTGCGAAATGTAGGAATATAAGTGTTATGACTTCACTAAAAAGCGTATAGGTTGTAAATTGTTATGCTAACACAAAATTAAACAACTTGAAATAAATTAATGAAAAAAAGCAATGTTAAAATTAAAAGGAGAAAAATTAATATGGAAAATTTAACAAATGAAGTAATGACAATGGAGAACACAGGTTTAGCAGTTACTGAGGATATGACACATGAACAACGTGTTAATTTATTTAATGCCGTAAATAATGCCGAAGGTTTAAGCGATCAAGTTGGGAAGGATTTGTATTTAACCGGGTTTATTGTACAAGATGTTGAAAAGGAAAATGATAAAACAGGTGAAATTATTTGTTCGAAATTAATTACTGTAATTGATAGGGAAGGCAAGGCATATGCTACAAATAGTAAGCCATTCCTTCAATCATTAAAACAACTGAAACAAGTCTTTAACTATGATTGGACTAAAGAACCTGTATGCGTTACTATTATTCAGAAGAAATCAAGTTCAAGTTCAAACAAATATTTGTCAATGGCTGTAAAATAGCCTATTAAATAAGGGTGTTAGCCAACACCCTTTTATTTTACTTAAAAGGGGGTGTTTAAATTGGCTAAAATGAGGAAGTCAACAAAAGATGTTAAGCGTTTAAGAAATGCTATAGCAAGCGCTAAACGAACGGCTACAAAAGCGCAAAACATGGGGCAGGATGTTGTATTTACGGATATTCGCACCATAAAAGATTTTAATGATCGTAAGGAATTCAATAGATACTTGCGAACAATTGAAAAATTCAACAAAGAAAACAGATTTATAAAAAATAAATACGGAGTTGTATTTAATAGAAATAAAATTGAAAAAGCCAACAAATTAATTGATAAGCAAAATAAGCAACGTAAGCAACTTTCGAAATCTGTTAGTTTAAGTAAATTGAATGAAACTAAGGGTGGAATTGTAACGTCTATAAGTGTTAAAAGTGCCAGGTCTATTTTACGTGATGATCGTGGTGGATTTTTTGAACCAGTCCATCATGTAAACATAGAATCATATCGTTATCCTAAACAATTAGATAAGAGAATTGAAAATTTAAAAAAGAACACAAAGAAGGGAAATCAAAAGATTAAAAATCTTAGGAGTAATTATAAAACCGCTATAGAGGAACAAATAAGAGGCGGTAATATTACTAAAAAGGAAGGTAAACAACTAATCAAAGATATAAAATCATTATCAGATAAACAATTATTACAATGGTTTTATCAAGAGCGTAAAGCGGTGTCAGTGTTTAATTATATAGATATGTCTCGTGAATATACTAAAAATCAAATGTTCGTAAATGAACAATTGAGCAAAAATATTAGAACAGATATGTCAGATGTAAAAGACAGTCTGGCGGTGTTCACGGGTCGTGCATATGTTGACGGTGGAATTGTTAAGTATAAATAATGTAAAGGGGGTTGTAGTATGGCAAAGAAAAAAGAGCCTAAAGAAGTTTGGGCGTGTGACTTTGAAACTACAACCGACCCCTTAGACTGTCGCGTTTGGGCTTGGGGTTCAAGCCTTGTTGAAGATTCGAATATAAAACAATATGGGAATGATATTGATAGTTTTATAAAATGGTGTCAAGAAAAAACACGTAAATTATATTTCCACAATTTAGCATTTGATGGTGAATTTATTGTTAGCTGGCTTTTAAATAATGGTTTTGAGTATTCAGATAAGCCTAAAACGAACTGTTTTAAAACGATCATATCGAATACAGGTTTATGGTATTCAATAGTAATATGGTGGAAGTACTCAATTTATAGGTCAACTAAAACAACCATATGGGATTCATTCAAATTGATACCATTTTCAATTAAAAAAATTGCGCATGATTTCAATTTGCCAATTCGGAAATTGAAGTTAGATTATACAACGAAAAGAGAAAAAGGACATGAGTTAACACAACATGAAGTTGATTATCTTTTCAACGATATTGATATTGAAGGTATGGCATTAAATGAGTGTTTTAAATTAGGATTTAATAAAATGACGGCAACAAGTTGTAGTTTTGAATCGTTCAAGAAAACCTTACCCTTGGAATTCGAAAAGATATTTCCAACACTAGAAATGAATATTGACAAAGATTTACGTCCGGCTTATAGCGGTGGTTTTGTTTGGGCGAATCCAGAATTAAAAGAAAAGGAAATCGGGCAAGGCATAGTATTTGATGTGAATTCATTATTTCCTAGTCGTATGTATTATGAGAATTTACCATATGAAACCCCAGTGTATTTTGAAGGAGAATACCAGCAGGATAAAGATTATCCTCTTTGGGTTGGAGTTATAAGTTTTGCGTTTGACATAAAAAAGGACCATATACCATGCATATCGTTAAACAAGTTTAGTCGATTTTTTGGAAGTAAAAAATATGTTGAAAGTTCAAATGGTGATATTGTACGAATGACTGTGACGAGTGTTGATTGGGAATTATTTAATGAACAATACAATGTTTACGATGTTGAGTTTATTAATGGTTATAAATTTAAAGGTTGTGTCGGTATCGCTAGGCAGTTTATAGATGAGCAAATGGAAGTTAAAAAGAATTCTAAAGGTGCACAAAGGTTTATTGCAAAAAGACAATTAAATTCGGTTTATGGCAAGTTTGCAACTAACCCAAATGTCACACCTAAAATTCCATTTATTGATAAGGATGATGGCGTTTTACGTTTGCATGATCCTATGTATACAACTTATGTAGATGGAGAAGTGAAAGAGGTTATTGACGAACAATTTCGCGATCCTATTTATCTTCCGTATGGCGAATTTGTTACTGCATACGCGCGTAAATATACAATTACTACCGCGCAAAAGGTTGGTATACATAGAGTTGCATATATTGATACGGATTCTATACATTTAGTAGGTACACAAGTACCGGACGCAATTAAGGATATTATCGATAATAAAGAATTAGGTTATTGGGGACTAGAATCCATATTTAATAGGTCTTATTTTATTGGAGCTAAAAGTTACGTGGAAGAAATTGAAATCAGCTATAAGGAATATGTGGAGCACCAGCAGGAATATATAGATGAAAATGATTGTAAGGATAATCTTTATTATGTCCGTGATGGAGTATGTTATTATTTGAACGTAAAATGCGCTGGTATGACAGAAAAGGCTAAACAAAATGTAACATATGATAATTTCCGTGTAGGTAATGTTATTAATGATTGTTTGAAAAAGACGCATGTACCAGGTGGTATCGTGTTAGTTGATAGACAATTTAGTATTAAAAGTAGGTAAGGAGGTTGATAATGTGATAAGTGTTTTAAGTGTTATAATAAGATATTTAATTATGGGTTTATGTTGTTTGAGTGTGGCATTTCTATTCACTGTATATGCAATAGGAATGATATTAATATTTATATGGATTATAAAGGAGTGATATTTATGAGTATGTTATTAAATATAGTAGTTGTTGTTTTCGTTGGTTTGATTATAGATTATAGTTACAACAATTTACGGAATGAAAATAAAATCTTACGAAAAGACGTTGATGAACTACAATACAAGTTGTTAACTTATGAAAACGGTGGAATTTTTGAAGAGTGTGATAAAAGATTAAAAGAATTTAATGAAATTATGTTTGGAAGTCCTCCGTTAAAAAATAAAGTTGTTATTGTAAGAAGTATAAAAGATTATGACTATAGCGCATATCGAAAAGATATAGACACATTAAATGAAGACTTAAAAAATGGTTGGAGCATTGTCAACCATGAAACAAATGAATTTGTACACACATATATATTAGGCAAGCCGTTAGCATGGTCTAAAGAAGGTGATAAACATGAGGAGTGAGAAGTCAAAAGAAAACCGAAATAAATGGTATAGAGATCATGTTAATAAGTATTGTGTATGCGTTAATAAAGATGAAATTGAAGTGGTCGATTATATTGAAGATTTATTGAAATCCAAAAAATTTAGTAAATATGTAAAAAATAAAATTAAAGAAGATTTGGAAAAAGTTAAATAGTATGTTAATATTCTATTGTAAGGAATAAAGACAGGAAGTCAGACATGTATGTTAGATCTACTCGCGGTGAAACGTGCTAACAACATAATTAGACATAGTAACCTAGCTGATAACGCTTTAAACTTTACAACCTATATTTATGAAACCCTCATAAAAGAGGGTTTTATTTATTATTGACTTTAAATTTAAATTACTCTATATTTAAATAAGAAAGGAAGTGTATACATATGGATAGGGATGAACTAAGAGGTAAGTTCACTGAAGTGTTAACGGTTGAAGATCAAGCTCAACGCTCAACGATGTTAAATGACATGCGTTCGGAAGTTGAAAAGACTTTCACAGAGTTGGATAACTTAAAAACATTAAATGAAAGTTTAGTTGATAAAAATACAGCGTTAACGGAAGCAAACTCAAAACTATTTATGCAAATTGGAATTGAAAATCCAAAGGATGATAAGCCACAACACAAAGGTTTAGATTTACGCAAACTAGGCGTATAGAAAATGAGGTGATTAATATGACAAGAACAACAGGAAAAGATGTTGCAAAAACAATTCAAAATGAGTTAGGTTTAGAAAATGAGCCATCTGGGCAAGAAGTTGCTAGTGCAATGTATAATTTAAGCTCTAGCAATTTTAAAAGTACTATTGGAAATCCAAACGAAACAAGTTCTTTAGAATTTATGAACGGTTTATTAGAATATCCGGATACATTAGGTGTTGAGTTTATGACGCTAGCAACTCGAATTGGTAGAGTTATCGCGCATAGAAATATTTTAAGAAATAAACTAGCTCCATTTAAAATGGAAAACATGAGTTTAGGCTATACAATGGAAGAATATTTCGTTGAGTGTGCCAAAGAGCATGAATATAATCAAGCGGACGCGGAGGAAACTCTATTTAAAAGAGAACTTCCGGACATTAAAACAGCTTTCTACATTGTAAATAGAAAAAGTTTTTATCCTGCTACTATCACGGATGATGATTTAAGAAAATACTTTGTGAGCTGGGATGGTGTAAATAGTTTAATCGCTCGTATTGTTGATTCTATGTACAATGGTGATAACAAGGACGATTATAACTATATGAAATCTGCTCTTATTACACACTATGAAAATGGTCATATGAAGATCGTTAAAACAAGTGCGGTATCCGACACAGAAACCGCAAAAGAATTAGCGCGTAAAATTACAGAATATGCATCATACTTAACGGAGCCAACTAACGAATATAACGCTATGGCAGTCACAAAGCAGAACGAATACGAAGACATTTATGTCATTTTAAATGGAAAAACAAACAGTTATTTAAACATTGATTGGTTAGCGCAAACATTCCAGCTTGAGTTTGCTGAGTTTAAAGCACATGTATTAGTCTTACCGACTTTGCCAAGTACAAGACAAGGTACAATCGAGGCAATCGTATGTGATTCAGAAATTTATCGCGTGTTTGACCAAAAGTATAGTGTAGGGGTTGCCTACAACGCGAAAGGGTTGTATTGGAATTATTTCCTTCACCATTGGGAAGGTATTGCGACATCTAGATTTGCAAACGCTATTGCGTTCGTGTCCGGAGATGTGGAGGAAAAAGTTACAGCAATTTATTCAAACCCTCAAGTTGTTCAAGTTCGTAAAGGTGCAAGTATTACAGTACCATTCACAGTACAAACGAGTGGTTTAAATGCTAATTATAATTTAACGGCTACATCTAGTGACGCTTTAAAGGTTACCGCAACAATTGACAGTGATCGAAAACACGTCAAGATCACAGGATTAGATGCAATTGACGCGGAAGGTTTAACAACTGTAACAATTAAAGATGAAGTTTCTAGTGCTACTTGCGCTATTAAGGTTGTATATAACATTTAATTGTGTTATTATATGTATGGACATTAAGTCCTCCTTTCAATCTAATAGTCATGAGAAAAAGAGTTCAATTACGACCTCTTTTTCTTTTGTTTAAAAATAGTTGAACATTCAACTATTTTTTATTATTATAGAAAAAGAAAGAGGTGATTAAAATGAAAATCATTTTAGTAGCGTTAGTTTTTAATGGCTTAGATCTTATTACTGGAATTGTTGGAGCAATTAGAGATGGTGAACAAATAAAATCCAGTAAGCTGAGAGATGGACTATTTAAAAAAGTTGGGTTTATATTTTGTTATACTTTAGGCATTGCAATTAATTATGCTGAAACTTTTTTAAATCTTCCGTTTGGTGTTGATTTAGTGCCGGTAATTTGTACGTATGCGATTGTCACGGAGGTTGTTAGTATTATCGAAAACATTTCAAAAATTAATCCTGATATATTACCGGACAAGCTAAAAGAATTAATTGGGTATGATGAAGGAGGTAAATAATATGGGTGTTATTGTTGATGATAAACTACAAAGTATTTTACCGAAATACAGTGAGTTAAAATTAAGCGGTAAAAATCTAGCTCAACAATATGTAAGTGCATTTAATACTGGTATGAATATTTATCAGTGTATTAATCAATTGCAGGGTTATATTGAATGGGTTATAAAAGCTGTAGATGATGTAGTAGTACAGTGGAATGATGTTGTAGACTCACAACTACAAGATGCTATTAATGCAACTAAACATGCTACAACAGAACAATTTAATATTGAATGGAAAAATAATAAAACACAGATGGACGCTGAAATTGAGGGAATTATACAAGAACAATTTAATCAAGACTGGCAAGAAAAAGAAAATGCTATTAATGCTAAAATTAATGTTGTTAGTAATGATTTAGCGACTTTTAAAAGTGAAACAAATACAAGAATTACTAAAAACCAAACAGCCATTAATACTTTTAAAGAAGAAACAGCAACAAAATTTACAGCAACTAAAGAAGAATTGACAGATTTAATTAATACGACTCTAGATTCTATTTATCCCGTTGGGTCTGTATATATTAATTTAAGTGGTGATAATCCCGCCGGATTTTTAAAGGGTGTTTGGGAGCAATTTGCACAAGGTAGGACACTTATTGGTGTTGGTTCCGGAAGTGACGGAGAAAACACACAAAGTTTCGAAGTTAATGATACGGGTGGCCAATATAAACATATGTTATCAAAGAAAGAACTATCGTTTATTGATTATGGCGCATTATTACAACAAAATGGTTCGACAATGGGTGTACACTCACATGGACCTGGTGAGAGTGGATCAGAAAAAATATCATTAATGCAACCATATTATACTGTTTATTTTTGGAAACGTGTGAGCTAGCAAGTATTAATTACTTGCTATTCTTTTTAGGAGGTAATTATGAAAACTAAAAAATGTGAGCTGTCGAGTATTTATAAAATGAAAAAACCGGAAGATATTCCATATAGTTTACCGGAAGGATTATCTGTTTATTTTTATATAGAATTCTACATGCAATGCATGCACATTTTAAAAAATGTAGATTATGAGCGATACAATATTTGTAAACGTAAATTACAGGAGTTAACAATATTAGAGGAGGAATTAAATTTATGAAAGCCACTCAGAAATTAGTGCATGATGGGCATGAAGTTTGCTTATTTCCTATGGAAGTCATGAACATAACTCAATGGTCAAGTCCTACATCTTTGTCACATTGCTGTGGACATCCATTTGATAATGCGATCAATGGACAAGTACGTGTACCCGTTTACGCACCTTTTTCTTGTCATTTATCCTATAGTGATAGTGTAGGTAATACACGCGCCTACAGTTCGGATAATCCGGTATGGACACCAAACGGATTAAGTTATGTAACTGTTAGTTTTACGCATGACCCGAACCCACCAACCGCAACAAGATACTCACAAGGGGATTTGATTTATCACACAGGTGAAGCCGGGTATGCTACAGGAGATCATTGTCATATTGACCAAACCTTCACACAAAATGCCGGACTCATTAGCTATGGTGTGACATGTGACTATGGAAATCAATGTTACGCGTTAAGCGGTTCAGTTTTACCAACACAAGTATTTTATGTAAATGATACAAATATTGTAAATGGATATGGTCAAGCATGGCAAACGTTTGAAGGGGGTCAACCTCCAACACCCGAACCATCATACAAATATACTAAACATTATTTCATGTTAGATGGTTTAGGTATTGATTTTGGTTTTTATAAAACAAAAGAAGAGATCAAACCTGAACCTCCAACAAGTAAGTGGATCATACCAGGTGATATTAATAGCACTCGACCACTTACAGAAGATGAATCCAAACAAAATTGGGTTGCATTGTGGCAGTTTTTTAAAGCGAAAGGGTGGACCGCAAATGCGGTTGCTGGTATATTAGGAAACTCTTATTTTGAAAGTACAGTCAATCCAAACAGGTGGGAAAGTGATATTCCTTTTGCACAACCGGTAGAGTCTAGAGGGTATGGTTTAGTTCAGTGGACACCTTGGACGAAAATTATTGACTGGCTAAAAGAAAAAGGATATTATCCGGATGTTTCAAAGTTTGGTGTTGGAGAATGTGAAAGAATACAATGGGAAATGGAAAACAATCAACAATGGATAGCTACATCAGCATATCCTGAAAGTTTTGCGAGCTTTTCAAAATCTACCGCCGACCCTTATACACTAGCTATTGAGTTTCTAGCCAACTATGAAAGACCAGCCGACCCGAACCAACCACAACGTGGTACTAAAGCACGTGAAATTTATGATTATATCAAAGATAAATAAAATAGTTGATGTTTCAACTATTTTTTAATAAGATAAAATAAAAGGAGATGATTAAGATGAGTATAGGAGTCGTGAACAGTCAATTCACACCACAAAGTAAAATTTATTTATTGAAAGGCTTAGAAATTGATGCAATGAATAACACTTTTTGGGGTGCATTCGATACACCCGAAAAACAATTTAATTTTTTTATGGATAATTATGACCACATTGAATTTGAAAATTATACGTATCAAAGAAAAGACGGTACTGTGGTAGTAGAAGGGTCTTATGATGATTTAAGATTATATAATTATATGATATATAGGAATGGTGATACGGGAAGCAAATCTAAATGGATTTACTGTTTTATTACAAGTTTAGGTTATTTAAACGATAACGCGACTAGTATTTCGTTTGAAACGGATGTAATACAAACGTGGCGTTTTGAGATTGAAAAAAATTTTCTTCCAAGCTTTATATCATACGAACATAGACCACAATGGTATATTGATAAAAATATTGATAACCGTAGGCGTCCATGTATTAATACACAACCTGAAAATATTGAATTAGGTACTGATTTAGTATCAACAAATCAAGCAATTGTTAACCCTATGCAAAGCTATTCTTTTGCGGTTATAGCTATGACATGTGATTTTGCTGGAAATGATAGTTATACGAGTGGGCAGGCTGGTACGCCATCACCAATAAATTATTATATATTTCCATTTTCAAAACATAATGGTAATGATGTTAAGACAATGCGTAATGGTGTTAGTGGTAGTAGTTATACAACTCTAACTGGTTTAAGCGTGGTTTTAGATCACATCCGTAAGAATGAAAAGCTTGTTGGAAAGTGTGTTAGTATTATGGTAACGGATTCTATCCCCGGTTTAAAAGTTGTTGATGGTGTATTAAGTGTTGTATCTAGTCATTTCAATGGAGTGCATGAGGGTGATGTTGACTGTCTTAAAATTCTAAGTGGCACAATGAATGATATGCATTCTAATAATGACGATGAATATCCTATATATGATTTAGGTCGAAGTTTAGAGTCATTTATAGGTTATAATAGAAACAGTAAACTATACTCATATCCATATAGCTACTTAATGATTAGTAATAACAATGGTGTTAATAAAATATTTAAAAATGAATTATGGTATGATCCTTATGATATTAAATTTGTGATGGTTGGAAACCCATCATCTAGTAAAATTAATATTATTCCTAAAAATTATAAGACTTATGATGAAATTGGAAAATCTACACTTATAAATATGGATAACTCATTTGAAAGTTCGTATGAGCTTTCAATCCCAATTATAAACGACACCACGGCTATGCTAATGCAATCGTCACGAAACTCTATGAATGTAGGATTGTCAAATATTAGACGTAGTAATGAAACAGCATCAGCAATTGCCAGTGCAACAGGTAATGCAATGAGCTCGCTATCAACTATCCAAAATAATTTAAATTTAAGTACTGTTGGGAGAAATACAAATCTAGCTAGTAGTTTAAATGATTTACATAATAAGTCGAATATGATAAACACTAGTATTGGTGCAATTGGTGGATTAAGTGGTGGTATTGCTAGTGCGTTAACCGGTAATATTGGTGGTGCGGTTGGTAGCTTAGTCGGAGCTGGTTTAAACATTGGACAAACCGCAATGCAAAATCAAATCAATACTAAACAAACAAATTTACAAAACGCAAATGCACTTTCAAATGCAAACGCACAAGCTAATGCTAATACACAATCAACCGCTATTAGTAACCAATTAAGAGAGTTAACAACAAAATATCAAAATAATACAAACATTCAAAACGCAGTTGATACATACAATGCTAAAATCCATGACGCTCAAGCAACAGCTGACAGTATTGTTACAGGTAGTAACGACCTAATGAGGATATTATCTCTAGACCTTAATACATTAGTAATATATGCGTACAAGCCTACAGATGAATATTTAGAAAGATTAAACAAAGTATGGGACATTCGTGGATATGCTACAAATGTTATTGATTATCCTAACTTATATTCTAAAGCCTCATGGAATTATATACAAACTGTTAAGTGTAACATTAGTGGCGATGGAATAGATCCTAGCGACCTTGAAAAAATTAAGCGTGTTTTTGACAATGGTGTAACTTTATGGCATTCAAAAAATATCGGTGATTATTCTAGATCAAATGGGGAAAGATATAATATGTCAGAAATTGATAAGTTTGGAAATTATAAAGATAAAAAAGTGCATTAATATAAAAGGTTGACGTTTCAACCTTTTTTATTTAACATATAATTATGAAGGAGATGATTAAAAATGGATTTATTAAATGATACTAGTACTTTCACAGACTATTGTAGAAATGCGGTTGATATTGCAACAATGAATAATGGAGAGGCGGATTTTATTTATTACACATATTTACAAATGTTAAGCTTAAACATGTTTAAATATAAAGATTTGCCCGAATCCATTAATACTTTTTATTTAGAATATATACTACAAACACGTGGCTATATTGGATTCTATGAAGATGAAAGTTTAGGACTTATTTGCACAGAAATCACTTTAGGCGGACAATTAAACCATTATGGAATGCCTACACTATTTCATACTGTATCACAAAGTCCACTAGTAAAGAAAACTCTAAAAAATAGTGAATGTGTTGTTATGAAAAACAGTCCTTTGTACGTTGGATTATTTCCATATTTAAATTTTTATGCTAAAAAATTAGCGTTAACAAGTCGAACTATGGACCAAAACCTAACTATGCAATGGACACCGTATATCATTACAGGAGATAGAAGAATGTTACAGCAATTTAAAGTATTCATGAAAAAGATTCTTCAAGGGGTGCAAACAATCTTTACGTCAAAAGGATTTAGAACGGAAGATATTAATATACTAAATACGAACGCACCTTTTATCGCGGATGAATTACATGGAATGAAACAAGCTATTTTGCGCGAGTGTATGACATTCTTAGGAATTGAAAACGCAAACATGGATAAAAAGGAACGATTAGTAGTGGATGAGGTTAACGCAAACAACCAGCAGGTTATCGCGTCTAGAAATATATGGTTAAGTGAGCGCAAAAAAGCAGTTGAAGAATTAAATAAAAAATTCGGATTAAATGCGAGTGTTGAGTTTGCTCCGTATGAAGATTTTGAAGAAATCATGAAATTGATTGAATTAGATTCAGACACAAGTGTTAAGGATTTTAATATCAATAAAAATTTAGATATTAAAGAAGGTGTTGAAAATGTTTAATGAATTAAAATTGCCAAACTATTTATTGAGTTTGCAAAGTCCAGTACTAGCTGAAAATACTGAAACAATCTGTGGCGTATGTCACAATCTAGCATTAACAGAATTAATTAATGCTCAATATGAATTAAGCGATATGGAAGTGTTAGAGATCGCACGTAAAAAGATTTTTGATTTTAATTATCCTTTTTATGATGATACAGAAAGACGTAAGGCTTTTGAAACCGGTATTTTAAAGCACTTTTGGTTTGATGAAATCGGACAAGAAACTTATGCTTATTGGAAGTTTGAGCTTCAACACTGGTTTGAAATCAATATGGACCGATATTATACTTTATTTAAAACTATTCCATTCCAAGACCAGGACGATCCAACCTCAAACACAAACTATACGGAAACTTATACACGTGACAGTCGAGGAAACACTCAAGCAAGTGGAGAAGATACAAGTATCGCTTTACAATCTGTAACACCGGAAGGACGTATAGATATTGAAACAAATGACTATGTCAACAATATCGCGAAAACCATTTCTAAACCTAATAGCGCAAACGATACAACAGGACATGAAGAGTATAGCTTTAAGCGTAAAGGTAATATCGGTGTCCAAACACTAGCGGAGGTATTACAAGGTTCAAGACGTGCGGTTATCACAATTGAAAGTGAATTGTACACGGAATTGCAAGAATATGGATTATTTTTCAATGTTTTTTAGGTGGTAAAGAAAATGAATATAGTAGATTGGTACAGTCCAACGAACATAAAATCATACAATAAATTTCTAAACTTTATTATTGGTGGGCGTGGTATCGGTAAAACCTATGGTTTCAAAAAAGACTGTATCAGCCGGTATAAGAAAAAAGGAAAACAATTTCTTTATCTTAGAAGATACAAAACGGATCTAAAGAAAATTAAAACATTCTTAAACGATCAATTTGAAAACTTTAAAGATGATGAATTTAAAATAGTGGGCGGTAGTAATTTCACAACCTTTTTAATAAATGGTTGTGAAATGGGTTATGCAACATCTCTAACCTCCTTTGCCAGTTTAAAATCAACTAGTTTTGTGGATGTTGATACAATTATTGTTGACGAATTCATACCCGAAAAAGCAGGCTTTAACGCTTATATTCCTAATGAAGTTGAGGTCTTATTAAATATTATCGACTCTATCTTTCGACAAAGAGAAGGGCATGTATATTTATTAGCCAATAATGTAAGTATTGTTAACCCTTATTTTAGTTATTTTGGTATATCACCAAATCCAGAAAAAGAATTTAACACCTTTAAAGGTAATGAATCAGTTGAGCAAATTATTGTGCAAATATGCCATAGTGATTATAAAAAAGGAAATAAAGAAAAATCTAATTTTCATAAATTAATTTCCGGAACTACATACGGAGATTATAACGCTGGTAACTTTGCTTATGATACAAATGATTTTATAAAGAAGAAAACAAATGTATGTGATTATTTATGCACGCTATACTATGATGGTATTTATTATGGTGTATGGATGGATATGAACACAGGTTATATTTATATTAACCAACAAATTAATAAGGAATATGGTTATTGTTATTCTATTGGAAGTAATAACCGTGAGAATATGATGATAGCTAAACTTTGGCGTAAAGACCAACGCTTAAACGTATTAATACGATCATATCGTGATGGATGCGTGTACTACAACAATCAGGAAACTAAAAGATTATTAAGTTACATACTTAGTAAATATTAAAAAGAGTGATAATTAATATCACTCTTTTATTTTAATAAAATCTTTTAGATCATGTTTATTGACAGTATATAAATAATACTCATGTTTTGGGCCATGTTTATTATAACACTTAATATACTCATCCCATACGATCTTATAGTCTTTAGAATGTAAAATAATTAAATCATCAAATATAAAATAAAATTCTAGTTCAATTTTAATATCTGTGTTCATTTTATCACCTCCTAACTATTCTACATACTTCTTTAAGATTACTATTAATAGCCTCATTCAAATAAATATAATCAGAATAATTAATATCTTTATCATTATATATTCTTTCACACATAGCAATACAAATGGCTGTATAATCACTTAGTGATTGTAAAATATTAGATAGTTCATGCCACCCCTTAATCTTTGTAATTACATCATCATATTGTGTTTCTAATACTTCTTCATATTTTTCTTTTGTCATTTTGTTGTCCTCTCTTTCTTTACACTCATAGTATAACACAAGTATTC
>ULUU01039130.1_pt1 | contig 14882 bp, 7 predicted proteins | sample 1958871 | NCBI WGS metagenome assembly ULUU01 (sample SAMEA4835770, study PRJEB28245) | human gut metagenome | biome: gut microbiome; material: fecal sample | place: Denmark | collected 2008 | reverse complement strand
CGCCTCGTGCGCAAGAACCGCCAACACACTCACGAAGCAGACCTGCTCATCAGCCAGCGTCCGATTTGCTAAACCAAAGTAAATATTATAATTTTGCGACAATATGACAACAACAGCATAACCATGACAATAACAGTGGAAAACAGGGAAATACCGGTGCTGCTTCTGACGGGATACCTCGGGAGCGGCAAGACAACTCTGGTCAACAGAATACTCTCCAACAAGAAAGGCATCAAGTTCGCCGTCATCGTCAATGACATAGGCGAGGTGAACATCGACGCGGACCTCATCCAGAAAGGCGGCGTTGTCGGCACCACGGACGACAGCCTTGTCCCTCTCCAGAACGGCTGCATCTGCTGCACGCTGAAAATGGACCTTGTCGCCCAGCTGAACGATCTCTGCCGCTCCGGCAAGTTCGACTACATCGTCATCGAGGCGAGTGGAATATGCGAGCCCGCCCCTATCGCACAGACCATCTGCTCTTTCCCTAAGCTTGTTCCTGAATATGCCCAATCGAATATTCCGAAACTCGATTGCATAGTCACCGTTGTGGACGCTCTGAGGATGCAGAGTGAGTTCGCCTGCGGGGACGCTCTCAAGAAGGACAATCTGGAGGAGGATGACCTTGAGAATCTTGTGATCCAGCAGATCGAGTTCTGCAACATCGTGCTTCTGAACAAGGCGTCCGAGGTGAAGCCCGAGGAGCTTGGCAGGGTCCGCAGCATAGTGAAGGCTCTGAATCCGAAAGTGACGATCTTCGAGTGCGACTATGGAGACATCGATCTTGACAAACTTCTGAACACCAGGATGTTCGATTTCGATAAGACGGCTACTTCGGCGGCTTGGATCAACGCCATCGAAGGAGAGGGCAACGAAGCTGATCATGATGACGATGACCACGATGAGGATCATGACGGGCATGAACATGACCATCATCACGAGGAACACGACCACGAGGGGCACGAGCATCACCATCATCACGATCACGAGGGTGGCGAAGTCGAGGAATATAACATCGGGACCTTTGTCTATTATCGCCGTCAGTCGTTGGACATCAACAAGTTCGACTGGCTCGTCTCCAAAAAGTGGCCGAAGAACGTGATCCGGGCCAAGGGTCTGTGCTATTTTGCGGACGAGAAGGACAAGTGCTACCTCTTCGAGCAGTCCGGAGTGCAGAAATCCATCAAGGACGCCGGTCTGTGGTTCGCCACGATGCCGGAGGATCAGCTTCAGGAGATGATGCGCAGGGACAAGAATCTGCGTAAGGATTGGGATCCGGTCTATGGCGACCGTATGATCAAGATCGTCTTCATCGGCCAGAACCTTGACCGCAAACAGATAGCAGATCTGATGGATTCCTGCTTAGCAGAATAAGTTCAGGGCGAACGCGAAAAAAAGGAAAATCCAAAATTTTGCACGTTACCAAAATTTTGGATTTTATTTTTTCGCTCACGCCAGTGAAACTTAGCGAACGACAGCGAAAAAATCAAATGGTGGATTTTGGTAACGTGCAAAATCCGCCATTTGCTTTTTTTTCAATGTCGCTCAGCCACTAAGGCTTGTAGCAGAAGTCGCTTCGACAAGCTCAGCGACCAGAAGATGTAAATTCAGCGACTGGATGAGGCAGGCTCAGCGAGACGGAATTACAGTTCGGTCACGAAATGGTGCTTGCCGGGGGCGAGGAGTTTGGACTCGCAGGAGCTGTCGGGGCCGGGGATGAGGGCGGTGGCGGTGGTGCCGGCGGGGATCTCGACGGTCCACTCGAACTTGTCGCCGGTGCGCTTCCAGTTGCTTACAATCTTTCCGTAAGGCGAATCATAAGAGCAGTTCACCCAGTCAAGGCCTTCGATTGGGTAAGGCTTCAGCTCGATTGACTTGTAGCCTGGCTCGGCAGGACGTATGCCGCCAAGATATTCATAATACCAGGTCACGAGGTCGCCGAGAAGCATCACGTGGTTGCCGGAGTTCATCGCAGGATCGGCGGTGTTGCCGTTCCAGAGCTCCCAGATTGTCGTGGCACCGTTTTTCGCCATGTAACCCCAGCTTGGATAGGTCTCGTTCGTGGCGATCTTCAAGGCAAGATCCGGTCTGCCGAACTCGGTGAGAGTGCGCATCAGAACCATCATTCCGACGACTCCACAGCTCACATGGCCGCCACAGTCCACCTCGGTCTTGTGCACGATGTGCTCGAACACATCACCCTCACGCCCGTCAGGAACCATTCCGAAATAAAGCGGAAGCAGGTTGGCCGTCACCGTGTTGTTGCCGTAGAAGCCTTCCTTAGCGTTGAAATACTTGGCGTTGAAAGCCTCACGGGCCGCGGCGGCATATTCATTGAATATCTTGACATCCTCCGGATGGCCGGCGATCGGAGCGAACTCTATCATCTTGTTCAAGAGGAAAAAGTAGAATGGAGTGGATATCAGAGGCGAGGCTGTCTTTCTCGCAGGATCCTGTGAATGAATAAGTTCCAGAGATTCAGGCGGCATACACCAGTCCCCGTAGGTGTCCTTGATCATCACACCGTCCCTGAGGTATCTTGACCTCATATATCCAAGCCACTTCTTCATAGCGCCATAATGGTCCTTGATGGACTGGTCGTCCCCGAAACGGCGATAGACCATGTCCGCGCCTGTCAGGAACGCTCCTGGCCAGGTGAAATTGTCCTGATAGAGGGTCCAGTAGCGAGGGCAGACGTCCGAGATGCTGCCGGCCTCGTTCTGCCCGTCGTGGATGTCAGTCAGCCACTTGGAATAGAGGGCGTGGTTGTTGAATATGTAGGATTCGCCGTAGCAACCCATCGTGCGGTCGCCAAGCCAGCCAAGCCTCTCGTCCCTCTGCGGACAGTCGGTAGGCATTCCGCGATAGTTGCCCCTGATTCCCCAGAAAGCATTGTGATAGATCTGGTTGATGACAGGGTTGGATGTCTCGAAATGTCCCGTGACGGCCATCTTGTCGTACATCACCTGCCCCTCGAAATCGCCGAGCTTAGGTTCGTTCTTCAAGCCTTTGACCTCAACATAACGGAATCCATGATAGACATATTCAGGATGCCAGACGATCGGCTTGCCGTCCTTGGCGATGTAGGTGTCGAGGACCTTTGCGGTACGGAGATTGGCAAGGTAGAGAGTGCCGTCAGGATTGAGAAGTTCAGCGAACTTCATCGTGAGGGTGTCGCCTCTTTGCAGTCCTCGGGCCTTGATCTGAAGGCGGCCGACCATATTCTGTCCCATATCAAGGATGTAACCGTGATCGGTCTTGGTGATGGAGACCGGCTTCACGATGTCCTGAACAGCGATGTTAGGGTTAGGCTGGAGAACCAGTCTGCCGCCCGGAGCGTCCATCAATGAGGCCTTCGCCCAAGCGGAATCATCGTAACCGACCTTTGTCCATCCGGTCAATTCCTTACGGGCATCGTAAGTCTCACCGTCGAACTCGTTGTTGGCTCTGATCGGTCCCTCGCAGGTGATCTTCCAGCTCTCGTCGCTGACAACGGTCGCCGTGCGGCCATCCGTGTAAACAATGTCCAACCGGTACCAAAGCCTCGGTACCCCGAAGCCCTTCATACCTGGCTCCCTCATCGTGGTATAACGGCCGCAGCCAAGGCTTACGGCAAGAGCGTTCTGACCTTTCTTGAGAGCCTTACGGACATCGAACTCATTGAAATATACCCTTATCCTGTACTCCGACACGGTCGGGGAAAGTTCCTGGTCACGGGTGATATATTCCCCGTTGATCCAAGTGTCATAGACTCCGAGGCCGCTGATGCGAAGGGTCGCCTCCTTCACCTTGCCGTCAAGTGTCACTTCCTTGCGAAGGTAGCGGGCAGGGAGCACGGTGTTACCCTTAAGAATATCTCCCTCATAGTCGCAGCCGATCCATTTCCCGTCATATTCGGCGGCGGAGACTGTCAGAGTGGCGGCGAGTGCCGCGAATGCTGTTAAAATTCGTTTGATCATTATCTGAATATTTTAGTGTTATTTCTTGAATATGAGGTTGATATCCCGCTCGATCGCCGGACCTGCGATGTTCTCCGGCACGAAAGACCAGTGGCCGATCTTGGCAGGGTCACCGATGACGGCCGGGTCGATCACACGGTTCTTTTTGAGATATTCATAGAGAATCTCGCGGATCTCCGGGTAATATTCAACGGTCCTTTCGGCGATCTTGTCCGTGTCGATTCCGACCTCGGCGAGGAGTCCGCCGCCACCGCTGGCGCGGTAGGAAGTCATCGCTACGTTATAGGTCTCGTCCATACTGAACGGCTTTCCATCGGCCATAGAGGTGATCACGATCCTTGAGCCGAAAGGCTTTGTGACATCAACGGTGTAGTCGATTCCGGCGGCGGAGTCGAAGTTGTAGGCACGCTCGATGAACGACCAACCCTTCTGGCCCGTGCGCGGGTCGTCCTTCTGGACTATGTTCAGCACGTGGTCGGTCGGTTTCGTGGCAGTGACGATCCAACGGTTGTAGGAGGCCTCCAGATAGTCCTTGATCTCCTTTCCGGTCATCGTGATCACATAGAGCTGGTTTTCAAACGGATAAATTGTAAACAAGTCCTTGTAAATCAAAGTCCCACCCTTGACGAATCCGTCATAGGTCAATGGAGCCGCGATCGAGATCCGCGCCGGAGCGCAGCCAAGGCAAAGCGTGTGGACAAGGTTCACATAATCACACATTCCCTTGTACGCGTCACGGGTACGCATATCAACCTTCAACTCACCGACCTCCTGGGTGGTGAAGACCTGCACGGCCTGATAGTCCTCGTAAAAGTCCCTTTCCATCTGAGTGTCAATCCTGTGGGGATCAACCGGAATGAGTTCCGTGGAATGGGTCTTGGAAACGACCTTGCCGTCCTTAACGGTGACATTCACCGTTCCGTGTCCCACAAAGCGGCAATGGCTTCCGGAATTTATGAGTCCGATGCTGTCGCAGCAGGTCACGAACGGCCTGTGGTCGTGAGAGCAGACCACGAAATCCACTCCACGCAGACTCTTGTACAGATCCATTCCCTGTCCTTCCAGCATCGAGCCGTCTCCGGGTCCTGTTCCCGAATGCACGGACACGATCACCACATCAGGCTTCTCCTTGGCCCTCACCTTGTCCACATCCTCCTGAGCCAGAGGAACAAGGCTCTCGAACGTCATTCCGCTCCAGAGTTTCTCCGACAGCCAGTTCTTCATGTTGGCGTTTGTGAAACCCAGCACGGCGACCTTCAGTCCGCCCTTCTTGTAGATCTTGTACAAAGGAAAATACGGTTCCCCGTTGTCAGTGCGGATAGCGTTACCAGCCAGAAACGGAATCCCGTGCGACTCAAGGTCCCGAGCGATGCGGTCATAGACCTTGTGACCGGTCTCGATGTCATGGTTGCCCACCGTGACGGCATCGTAGCCCATGTAGGCGGCAAGGCGTGGATAGACATGAGGAGAGAGTGTGTCCACATAGTTGAAATAGTACGCGGCGTTGTCTCCCTGAAGGCAGTCCCCCGCATCGATGAAGACAACTTTGTCCGCACCGGCAGCCGCACGGACGCTGTCCACTATCGGCTTGACGGCTAAAAGGGACTTCTTCACCCCGTTCCCGACATAGGTGGAATCGAAATAGGTTCCGTGCACGTCATTCGTGGTAAGAAGCTGGATGACATATTCCCCGTCCTTGGGACCCGAACCGCATCCGGCCAACAGAAATCCGGCGGAAGCGGCGACAATGATAGACTTGAATATTACTTTCATACCTTATAAATATATTTCAAAATTCCTTTGCCTGCGTGAGCCTCCCGAAGCCTTAGCCGTTTTCCTGGAGTTCAAGGCACGCCCGAGATCGAACAGGACGCTCAGCTTCTGCTGGCTGCCCTGGAATCCATCACCTGTGAAATGGAACACGGCGGAAAGCCTCAGACGCACGAAATCAGCGATATACGGCTGCCAGTAGATCTCGGCACGGTCATAAAACCCGGAATGCTTCCAGTTCCCGCCATAGTCACAGACGCGGTAGAACGGACTTCCGGCGTACAAATCCTGTCCGAGCATATTCCCTCCTCCGTCAATGGTGAAGTAGTAAGGCATCTGGCCCGTGCCATAGTAGGAATCATTCTGAACGCCCAGTTTCTTGTACGCGAGGTTCAACGTCAGCAGCCCGCCGAACGCAGGCTCAAGCCCCGTCTCGTTGATCCTGTCCTGATGTATTCCTTGAATATAGCTGAGCTTGGAGTTCCAACGGAAGTCGCGTCTCCCGGCGGTCAGCGACACGAAAGGCGAGACAAGAATATTATCCACCACGCCCCGATATTCAAGCGTGTTGGCGAAGTGGTACATAGTCGCCGTCCACCCGGCGCGCAGGAAATCACCGGCAAGGGCGTAATTGCCGTATGTGAATATCTGGAAGCGCTCACGCCGGCCGTGCCCGATCATTCCCATCCAGTCCAAACCGGCCTCGCAATAGCCTTTCCGGGTCTCGTACTTCAGGAGTAATCCTTCTATGTTGTTGTCATAAAACTGGTTGACATCGGAGATGAACAGGGACGGAACCTGATCGGCCTTCACAGGATCCTCCGCCCAGCCCTGATAACCCGAGCCGAAAACGGAGTTCCCGCGCGGGAATATTCCCGCCAAGAGATTGAATTTTCCGCTTCCGCGCCGGCTTTCAAGGCCGTACCAGAATGTCATCTCCCGGAAAAGTCCTATGTTCTGAAGATCCTTGTCGCTTTCGGACACGGGGGCCTCACCCATATTCTTCATCACATCGATTCCGAGCGTAAGCTGATGGGTGAACCGGCCGCCCGCCACCTTGACACCGACCGTGGGAGTCAGCCTGGCGGCGTGAACCGTGCCGGATGTCTCGAACTTGTTGCCAGCGCCATCATATTCCCGGTTGTCAAAATAGTACTGAAAATCAGCACCGTAGGTAAAGGTAGCCTTTTGTTGGGCACGACCGGCGAAGGCCGACGCCAGAAGAAGTGTTATTACAATTACGCTCTTTCTCATATTCATAAGCCCGGAAGGAAAAATCCCGCCTCCGAGGCAGTTTATGCAAAATTACTGATTATTTTGTAATTTCGCACCCGTATGGAAGGACTCAAATTACAGACCCCGGTGGAAACCGGCCGCGGTGCTGTCAGCATCTCGCTGAAAGACAGGATATTCGTCCTCGGCAGCTGCTTCGCCGACAACATGGGACAGAAGATGGTTGACCTCGGTTTCGACGTCTGCCTCAACCCGTTCGGAACACTTTATAATCCCGTCTCCGTTTGTAACTCCATCGCCCGCCTGACATCAGGAATCCCGTTCTCCAAAGATGAGTGCGTCCAGATGGGCTCCGGTGCCGGCCTCGTCTGCTCGTTCAGCCACCACACATCCTTCGCCCGCCGCACCGAGGACGAGTTCCTGCAAGTCGCCAATGCATCTTTGAAGGAAGCCTCGTTCCGGTGGAAAGCAGCCTCCAAAGTCATCATAACCCTCGGCACGGCATGGATTTATGAATATACCCGCTCAGGCGAGACCGTCTCGAACTGCCTCAAGATCGAGGCGAAGGAGTTCACCCGCAGACGCCTCTCAGTCCGCGAGACAGCGACATTGCTCATGAATATGATCGCGCGGCATCCGGAGAAGGAATTCATGTTCACCGTCTCTCCCATCCGCCACTTCAAGGACGGGGCGCATGGCAACCAGATCAGCAAAAGCACCCTTCTGCTTGCTTTGGACGAGGTTCTGGCGAAGTTCCCGGAGCGTTGTGAATATTTTCCAGCCTACGAGATCGTGCTTGACGAGCTGCGGGACTACCGTTTCTATGCCGCCGACATGATCCACCCGTCCGACCAGGCCGTGGATTACCTCTGGTCCAGATTCGTCAGGTTCGCCATGCCGGAATCGGAACTTCCCGCACTGGACGCCAGACGCAGGGAACTCCTCCGCGCGCAACATCGCCCCATTCATGGATAAGAAGCTGTTCTGATTTGTTTGTCTGAAGATTTTCACCTCAAAGAACATTTCAGTAACCTTCAAAATAAATAAGCTGCATCTTCTTAAGGAATCTTTTCGGTCGATATCTCTCATCAGTCATGTGCCACCGGCACACTCCTTCTTCGAAAATAGATCCATCCTCGAAAATCTTCTCTTAATCTGAAGCAACTTATTATTTTCATGTTCCTCAAACAATTCAAAACAGCTTCTAAGGGCATTATCCGCAAAGAATGCCAATCATTTACAAACCACGGACACGATAAAACGCCACCAACGGTATTCAATCCGCTATCACTGTGGCTGACCCTCCCTCGGGATATGGGGGGCAGCCACACACTATGGCCTCCCAGCATTTCCAGAGCCATTCTTGCGTGCCTGTGGTTTGCATAGGGTTTGCACAGGGTTTGTACAGGGTACCAAAAAATCAAAACAGCAGAGCAATTCACCCTGCTGCCAGCTTCATTTGCAACGCCTATATGCTATATGTATATGGCGCTCACGTGACTAACCGTTCCTAATCATTTATACTTGACGTCGGCCACTGACGGCCATGTCGTAAATTCTGTCAATTCCATGAATTTGGGAATGATGAGTTCCTCGGTATTCGTCAAATAATCGTAATTTTGTGAAAAGGAATATGTTTTTCAAATGGAAGCGGATAGAATAGGAATGTGGTCTCAAAAGAGGAGACAGTTGCGGCGGCAAAGTGTGTGTGTTTAGGCGTGTGATTGATAAACAATTGATAATCAAGCAATATCGCACCTACCTTTAGTCTAATCACGCTAAAGACAATCACCTAATCTATTAACTTATAACAGATTGCAAATCACGACACCTTATGGGGAGAATATCTGTTATAAAGCATATAGCTTCAATGCAAAGGAAAGGACAGACATAGCGTGTCAAAGTAAGAAGCTGTTTAAATTTCAGTCGCATAATTTGTTATACATGAGTCGGCAGAAGGCGAGCTGAACCTTCGCCTCGCCCGTATCGGAATAGAACTCGTGATCAATGGCAATTCTTCGAAAGTTTTCCAACCAGGAGAAAGAGCGCTCCACAATACATCGGAGTGGCAGCACGGAGAATTTCTTCGGAGACTCGTCCGGACGGAGAACAACGGTAAACTCCGCACCGAGCTTTTGGCGTACGGTATCGGCCAATTTCCGTCCTTTGTATCCGCCGTCCGCCAGCATCTTTTTCAATCGGGGGAAGCAGCCCTTCATCTTGTCAATAACGCCATCCGCACCGACATTGTCATGGGCATTCGCCTCGTGAACCACCACCGCAAACGTTCTGCAATCATGCCCGACCTGAAAAAGTACCTGTTTTTTTTTGCTTTTCCACTATAAAACGTTAAATTTGCAACATTGATTCATGCACGAAAATAATCTCGTGGAGTCAAGATGTTTTTTACTTATTAATTTGTTAAACGGGCACATTAACAACCATAAGTTAATACAAAACCTTTTAGTAAATGAAAAAGAATCGCACTTACAAGGTAAACGCCTTTCTCATGATGCTGCTCGCCGGCACGCTGTCATTCAGCGCCACGGCAGCCGCCTCCGAGTCTGGTTTACTGCCCGAGGCAGCAGCTCAGCAGCAGCTAGTCAAGGGAACGATCGTCGATGTCAACGGCAACCCGATCCCGGGAGCCAGCGTGATGGTTCCTGGCTCAACCACGGGAACCGTCACTCAGATTGACGGAACATTTTCACTCAATGTGGCCGAAGGCACAAAGGTAGAAATCGGCTGCCTCGGCTACACCACGGTCACCACAACCGCCCGCAACGGCATGAAGGTAGTCCTCAAGGAGGACGCCATGATGCTGAGCGACGTCGTAGTCGTCGGCTTCGGTAACCAAAGGAAGGAGAATCTTACAGGCGCCGTGGCTTCGGTAAATGTGGGAAAGACTCTTGAAAGCAGGCCACTCGCTGATGTGGGACGAGGCCTTCAGGGCGCGGCAGCCGGACTCAATGTTCGACTTACAACCGCCGAGGTAGGAGCGGAGCCGCTCATGCGCATCCGTGGACAGTTTGCCTCAATCAGTGGTGGTGCTTCCCCTCTTATTCTTCTCGACAATGTAGAGATTCCATCCATTCAACTTATCAACCCCGATGACATTGAATCGATCTCCGTTCTTAAGGATGCGGCTTCAGCATCCATATATGGAGCGAAAGCCGCATTCGGAGTCATTCTTATCACGTCAAAGAGAGGCTCCAAGGAGGAAGGTAAAGTAAACGTCACATATTCCGGAAACTTGTCATTCCAGAATATTGCCAAGCCATACGACATAGCCGGAGTTAATGGAATGCATTACACGGTGCAGGCTTTTGAGCGAACAGGAGGGACACGCGCCGGCTATCCTTGGTTCGTATCAAGAAACAGTTGGCAGGCAGCCTTAGCGTGGGAGGAACAATTCGGAGGTTCCGTCGGTGCGTTTGACCCAATGGTATATGGTAGAGACTATTACTATGACGGTGACAAGGTTTATGGTATAAGAACATACGATCCGACTGACTATATGGTTCGTAAAAATGCACCTACCACATCACATAATATTTCAGTCGCTGGAAACAAAGGCAAGACCGACTTCAACATCAGTTTGGCATACCTTGATCAACAGGGTATGATGAAACCTGCAAAACACGATGACTACAGCAGATGGAACGCCAACGTCAAGATCAACACAAAGATCAATGATTGGTTGGCTGTCCACTCTGGCATAATGTTCACTAAATCGAACAAGCGATGGGCGTACAATACGGCTGTAGGTAATGCTGACATGTGGTATTACATGTACCGCTGGGGACCGACAATTCCTGTAATTGAGACAGATTCAAACGGTTATTCTCTTCGCGGACCTGCCTTTGAGTCAGCAGCATCTAACACTGCATCAAATAAAACACACTACACTAGCGTAAATGCGGGAGCTACAATCACTCCTTTGAAAGATTGGGATATCAACATTGACTATACGTATGCTGATCAAGAAGTGATGAGCTATAGGCCAGGGACACGCTTCTATGCTGGAGATACGTGGTCCACACCAAGCGTACTTACTGATGATAACGGAAATACCAAAATGGTAACCAATTACTGGTCAGACTATAACGGACTTCCTAAAAGTATCGAAGACAGGGCCTTCATACCAGCTTACTATACTACTGCAGGCTCTGGAATAGATCATGTGCATCAATCTTCTTCCTCCGCTCAGCGTCAGACTATAAACCTAACGTCAAATTACGCACTTAAGATAGCTGATAGCCATAACTTCAACTTCATGTTGGGTATCCAGAGTGTTTCTTACAAATACACCGATCACTGGAGTAAAAAGATGGCACTTATGGACTATGAGAACCCTCAATTCGACCTCGCTACAGGCACACAGACTTCCGGAGGTGATTATGCGTGGAACTCAACGCTTGGTTTTTTCGGACGAGTTAACTATAACCTGAAAGAGCGTTACCTCCTTGAAGCAAACCTCCGATATGATGGTTCTTCGAAATTTCCTAAAGATTTAAAATGGATGCTGTTCCCTTCTGTGTCTGCCGGATGGAGGGTGACAGAAGAGCCATGGATGGCAAACATCAAGCCTATAATGAACAATCTGAAGTTGCGTGCTTCATGGGGAACAATCGGAGACCAGTCTGTTGCAAGTTCTATGTATATTCCAACAATGGACGGCACAACATCAGTTTGGATTCACAATGGCCAAAAAGACACTTATTATGGAACTCCGGCCGCAGTAGCTACTGATTTGACTTGGCAGAAGATAGAAACCTTTGACATTGGTGTTGACCTGTCATTGTTCCACGCCTTCGATATCACATTCGACTGGTATAGAAGAAACACTAACGGAATGATCGTCCCAGGCCCTGGTGTATCCCATAGTTATGGAACAACAGCACCTAAAGGTAATTATGGCTCGCTTCGGACGGATGGATGGGAACTATCAGTCAACTACGGTCATGTGTTCGACAATGGACTCAGTCTTTCAGTCAATGCCTCATTGGCTGACGCACTTACTAAAATCACCAAATACGGCACCACAAGAAGCATCAATGATTGGTATGTCGGAAAGCACTACGGTGAAATATGGGGATTTAAAGTAGATCGTTTATTCCAAAAGGATGATTTTGAATATGACAGCAACGGAAACTTGATAATGGTTGCGCCAGGCGACGGAAGTAATCCAGATGGTTATAAATATGCCCATTACAAATTTGCGAATCCGAACACTCCTCTCCAAGGAAAGTACAATGCTTCCAGCAACGTAATGTTCGGTCCCGGAGATGTAAAGTATAAAGACCTTAACGGTGACGGAGTCATCGATGTAGGTGATGAGACTGTGGACAACCCTGGAGACCGCACAATTATCGGTAACACAACTCCTCGCTACGAGTATAGCTTTAGAATAGACGCAGCCTGGAAAGGATTTGATCTGTCTGTTTTCTTCCAGGGCATCGGCAAACGCGATATGTGGGGTAGCTCATCACTGACTCTTCCAGGCTTCAACTCTTCCGACGGATCCATGGCAGCATCTTTCGCCAATGATTTCTGGTTTGAGGAATTTGACTCAAATGGACAAGTAATCGACTCTAACTACGATGCGTTCTATCCTCGCGCATATAACATGGGTGGTGGCACATCTGGATTCAACATGCTGGTCAGCGATAGGTATCTTCTGAACATGGCGTATCTCAGACTGAAGAATGTGACATTAGGCTACACCTTGCCTCGCAACATCGTCAACAAGGTCAACATCAGCAATCTTCGTGTGTACGTCTCTCTGGAGAACCTTTTAACATTCGATCATTTGAAAGGGCTACCAGTAGATCCGGAAGTAGTAGCTGGTTACTCATCGCTTCTCAATTCAGGTTATAACTCAAATCGTGCCGGTGTCGGTGCCCCTGCATTCAGAAGCACCTCATTCGGAGTTCAACTTACTTTCTAATCAGATGAATATGAAAAAGTTTTTTATATTATTCCCCGCTCTCTGCGCTCTTGTGATGTCTGGCTGCAATGACTTCCTTGACAGGCCAACAAAGACAGCATTGACAGATGACACATATTGGAAAAACCCGGAAAATATCCGCTTGTACGTAAATGGTGGATATACAAATTACTTTACAGGATACAATTCAGGATGGTCGGCAACTAAGGCTACTGGAGTATATGGCTCTCCGGAATATAGTGATGATGCCACCAATGCAGGCGCACAGGCTGATATTCTTAATGCTGTGCCGGCAGATAACTGGTATCGCTCAGAAGGTATACGCTTCCTCGCAAGAAGGGGTGGTACAGGATGGGACTTCTCATGGATACGCAAATGGAATATCCTTATTAACAGACTTGAAAAGAATAAGGATAGCTATACTACTGAAGCCTATAATCACTGGATGGGTGTCGCACGCTTCTTCAGGGCATTCGAATACAGTCAACTAGTGATTTCCTTTGGTGATGTGCCATATTATGATCACGAAATAGCTTCTAATGACTATAACGATCAGTTTAAAGCTCGTGATCCACGCTCCATTGTAATGGACAAATGTATGGAAGACTTTGACTTTGCTGTATCAAATATCAGAGAGGATGACGGTGTCGATTATCTTAATAGATATGTAGCCGCGACATTGGCTTCCAGATGTATGTTATTTGAAGGAACATGGTACATCTATCATAAGAACGATGAAGCCATGAAGACAAACACGGATATTGATGCCTATGCAAAGAAGTTCCTACAAGCAGCTGTGACCTACACACAGATGGTTATCAATTCCGGTAAATATGCTTTTGACACTGAGTTCAACGCCCTCTTTGGATCGACTGCAAGAACCGGTAAAGAAATCATGCTCTATCGGTCATATAGTGACGCACTATCAGTAAGGCACTGCACCGGATCTTATTGTAATCTGCGTGAGGGTCAGACTCGTTCAGGTAATCTATCAAGCCTTAAGGCATGGATATGCAATGATGGTAAGCCATATACTTCTTCCAAGGCAAATCTTCACGAGTCATTCGACATGAAAGATCTTGTGGTAAGCCGAGACCCTCGCTTTGAAGCAACTTTCAATGGGGCAACCGTTCATCTTGGGAACAGTACCGGAATCTACATCACTAAGTTCATCAATCGCGAAGGCCCTACTCTGTGGGAAGACGCATCAAACACAAACAGACCGGAGTATCGTTCCAACACGAATAATAATGGATTCCCTTGCGTACGATATGCCGAGACCGTGCTGAACTGGATAGAAGCCAAGGCTGAACTTGCCGACAAATTCGGTGGCGCGGCTGTAACTCAAGAGGATATCGATAAATCCATAAATGCCATACGACATCGCCCTATTGCTCCGGAAGCTGTCGCCAAAGGTGTTAAACAAACGGCGGACCTTCAAATCAGCAATATTCCAGACGATCCTGCGAGAACTTCACAAATTGAAGCAAACACTCTCGCCGGCATTGTAAAGAGTCCTCTCATCTGGGAGATACGCCGTGAACGACGTATGGAATTCTACATGGAACACTTCCGCACACGTGACATCAGACGTTGGGGAAAACTTGAACTTATGCAAGGTTCAACAAATCCAGACATTCTCTTAGGCGCGTTCCTTAAGCTTGATGAAGCGAAGACACAGCCTCAAAGGCCATTCGTATTCTCAGCATCCGACAAAGGGCTTCTGAAAGTCCAACTCGAGAACGGGCAAATCCTTGCTTATGACTGCACCTTAGACGGAGATAACAATATCGTTTCTGACAACAGCGCTCAAATGCATGGATACCTTATTCCTAGAAATGTAAAAGACAGAGGTTCTATAGGCGGTGTCAAGCAGTATCTTGAACCAATATGTACTGATGTAATCAATGATTACAAAAACAATGGTTACGAAAGTAACATCACCCAAAATCCTGGTTGGTAATCACTAA
>ULUU01074425.1_pt1 | contig 14888 bp, 9 predicted proteins | sample 1958871 | NCBI WGS metagenome assembly ULUU01 (sample SAMEA4835770, study PRJEB28245) | human gut metagenome | biome: gut microbiome; material: fecal sample | place: Denmark | collected 2008 | reverse complement strand
AAAAATAGTGGATAGGCAGACTATCCACTATTACATCTAACATTCATATAACATGCTAAAAGTATGAACACTAAGTCGCCCGATTGCGCTTAGGTGAGAGTGGATACTCTACTTGTTTCTTAACAACCATTTGACTATACCACCTGATTACGGTATTGTCAACTGTTTTCTGTAAATTTATTCCGCCGGTTCTGCCGGAATAAACAGCCGCTGGTTATTTCCCGGATTCTGATCCGGCACTGCTGCTTTTGCCTCCGCACAAAACTGCTCCTGTGAGTTTATCAGAACCTTGCCCCGCTTGTCAAGTTTTTCATAAGTACCATCCGGCTGCATCACACGCGCTTTCACATTATCTTCCAGTTCCACATGCAGAATATGCAGTGCTTTTTCTTTGAGTTCCTCCTCAATCACCGGGAAAACAATCTCTACACGCCGGTCAAGATTTCGCGGCATCCAGTCCGCACTTCCCATAAATACTTCCGGATTGCCGTCATTATAAAAATAGAAAATACGGCTGTGCTCCAGAAAATTTCCCACAATGGAACGCACGGAAATATTCTCACTCACTCCAGGAATTCCGACGCGCAGACAGCAGATTCCGCGCACGATCAGATCAATCTTTACACCGCTTGCAGATGCCTCATACAGTGCCGCAATAATGCCCGGATCACAGAGGGAATTCATTTTTGCCACGATACGGGCTTCCCTTCCCTGCTGCGCGTTTTTTGTTTCCCTACCAATCAGCCGCAAAAATTTATCCCGCAGCCAGTATGGTGCCAGCACCAGTTCATTCCATGCCAGCGGTTCGGAATATCCGGATAACATATTAAATACCGCTGTGGCATCCTCCCCAATCGACTCTTTGCAGGTAAAGATTCCACAGTCCGTATATAATTTTGCCGTCGAATCGTTATAGTTTCCGGTTCCCAGATGAACATAGCGGCGGATTCCGTCCTCTTCCCGGCGGACCACCAGTGCGATCTTGCTGTGTGTTTTAAGGCCAACGAGACCATAGATCACATGACAGCCTGCCTGTTCCAGTTTTTTCGCCCATACAATGTTGTGCTCCTCATCAAAACGGGCTTTCAGCTCAACCAGAACCGACACCTGCTTGCCGTTTTCCGCTGCCTGTGCCAGACTGCTGATAATCGGGGAATTTCCGCTGACACGATACAGTGTCTGTTTAATCGCCAGGACATCCGGATCTTTGGATGCCTGCCGGATGAAATCCACAACCGGATCAAAGGTTTCGTATGGATGATGCAGAAAAATATCCCCTTTGCGGATTGCGGCAAAAATGTCACTTCCCGGTGTAATTTCCGGCACCTGCTGCGGCGTATACGGTTTATAGCGGAGATGGTCATATCCGTCAATCCCATACATTTTCATTAAAAAAGTCAGATCAATCGGTCCTGCAATCTGAAAAATATCCTCATCCGATACTTTCAGCTCCGTCTTTAAAAATTTCAGAAGTTTTTTGTCTACCTTCTCTTCAATTTCCAGACGGATAACTTCTCCCCACTGACGCATCTTTAATTTGTTTTCAATCTCTTTCAGCAAATCTGATGCCTCATCCTCATCAATTGTCAGATCTGCGTTTCGCATGATCCGGTACGGATATGCACACAATACCTTGTAATTGGAAAACAATATGCCGATGTTGCGTTCTATGATCTGCTCGAGGAGAATAAACGATTTTGTCTCCCCTTCGCTTGGAATCTGTACCAGACGCGGCAGAACACTTGGCACCTGCACGGTCGCAAACACGGTCTCATCCTCCGTTTTCTTTCCGGTCAGAAGTGCTGCAATATTCAGTGTTTTATTGCGGATCAGCGGGAACGGACGCGATGCATCCACAGCCATCGGGGTAAGTACCGGATATACATTTTCCATAAAATAGCGATCCACAAAACGCGCCTGTTCCTCACTCAGATCTTCATGCGCATCCAGAAGATAAATCCCTTCTTTGTGCAGAAGCGGCATCAGGGAACGGCTGAAAGTACTGTACTGGATATTGACCAGCTCCCTTGCCTGTTTATTGATGGCGGAAAGCTGCTCCGTTGCGGTCATTCCGGCGATATCACGCTTTTTATATTTTGCATGTACCATATCCTTTAAGGATGCCACCCTTACCATGAAAAATTCATCCAGATTGGAAGAGGTAATACTGACAAATTTCAACCGCTCCAAAAGCGGAATGGATTTATCCCTTGCTTCACTTAATACACGCTGGTCAAACTTAATCCAGCTGAGTTCACGGTTTTCATAATATGCCGGATCTTTAAAATCTATTTTTGTGTCCATAAAAGCCCTCCGATCTAATAGTTATAAATACGCTTTTCTTTTAAAACAGGTTTCATGCTGTATACATTTTCAAAATAAGAGGTCTTTGCGTCAAACAATGCCTGTTCCAGTGCAATATCCTCAAATGCCTCGACCGTAATCACGAGTTTTCTCTCCCTTACCGCGATCCGGATATTTTTAAACTTCTGTTTATGACTCTGATCCAGCGCATTTGCCACACGAAGAATTGCCGAAAGTTTTGCCACGCAAAGATACTCTTCCTGACTCAGCACATCGGCGACTTCCTCATACGGGTCCAGAGGAAGGGTATTGTAACGCACGATCTGTGCAACAATCTCGCGCTCCTGATGGGTCAGACCGATAATCTCTGAGGACATGATAATATGATACGTACTCTCCGACGCTTCCGCAAAGCTGACATACTTTCCACAGTCATGCAGGATTGTAGCCACCTGAAGCAGCAGACGCGCTCGCTTTCCAAGTCCGTGTTCCTGTTTCATCGCATCAAAAATCTTAATGGATAGCTTGGAAAGTGTCTGAATGTGTGGAGAAAAACTGTGGTAATGCTCCGATAAAAATGTGGCCGCCGAAATGACATCCGCATCAAAATCATGTGTCGATGCCAGCAGTTTATTGTGCTGTGCATAATCAAATGCCATACCATCCTGAATATTTGCGCCCGGAACCCATACCTCTTTCGGATTCACATTCTGTGCCATCATTTTATACAGCACAAGTGCCGGAATAATTAACGGTTCCCTCTCATCCGAAAGATTCAGTTCCGCTGTAATTTCCTCCAGTGTTTTTTTGAGCAGTTTATCGATAAATTTAGAGAATTTATCCAGCTTTACCTGCCGGCTTTTTCCGCCTTTTTCCTCAATTTTTTTGACCAGGCCGCCGGCATAGTCACTGATCAGGATCAGATAATCCACCGGCGTATTCATGTACATGGAGCGAAATCCCTCGAGTTTTTTATTGACATATTCCTCAATCTGGTTTTCATACATTTTCAGGGAGTATCCGCGGTCTCCAAGCAGATTCCGCAGGCGCATAATGCCTGTTTCCATGTGTTGTGTCGTGATCATTTTCCCGTCACGGAATAATGTGATCTGCACACTCGCCCCGCCGACATCCACGACTGCTGCACTCGTCTTTATCATCTCCTCAAACACCGGACTGCCAGCCACCGCTTTATAACTGATAAAACGGTGTTCCGAGTTGCTTAACACCTTTACCCGGAATCCGGTTCTAAGATAAATCTGGTCAAGGACAAATATCTCATTTGTGGTATCCCGGAGTGCGGCGGCTGCACAGACTTCATAACTGTCTACCTTGTAGCTTTCCATGATCTCTTTAAACTGCGCCAGTGTTTCACAGAGTTCTTCCACCTGCTCATATCCGATTGTCCCGGTGCCGTAAGCACCTTTCCCCAGTTCCTGCCGGGACCGGATGTGATCCACCTCATGAAACTTTTTTCTGTTTGTAAACTCAAATACCTTCAGGCTCACATCGTATGTGCCAATATAAATTGCTGCAAATGTGTGAATTGCCATACGCCCACCTTCTTTCACCAATTCTGACTAATACGTACCAAGAATCCGGAATGCAATTGTTTCCTCCCGAAGTCCGCGCAGCGCATTCTGCACTGCATGATCCTCAAATCTTCCCTCAAAATCAACAAAGAAACGATATTCCCAGTTTTTATTCTGTAACGGACGTGACTGGATATTTGTCATATTCAGTCCATTATAAATAAAATGCGACAGTGCATGATATAAAGCACCGCTTTCGTGATTAATCTCAAAACAGATGCTGATCCGGTCTGCCTGATCGGTATATACTTTTTTCCCTGTCACAACAATAAACCGGGTCGAATTATTTTTATTATTCTGAATGGAATTGCGTAATACTTTCAGCCCATAAATCTGGGCATTTTTTGCACTGGCAATCGCCGCCTGGGAAATCTCCCCATCCTCTTTGACCTTCTTGGCTGCAACGGCATTATTGCTGACACTGAATTTTTCCCAGTCCGCATGACTGTCCAGAAATTCACTGCACTGCATCAGTGACTGTTTGTGCGAATACACGGTACGGATATCTCTCTCATCCGCATCTTCCAGTCCTAAAAGTGCATGATCAATACGGATGATCTGCTCCCCGACAATATAATTATCATATTCCACCAGAAGATCATAATTTTCCGAGACAATTCCTGCCGAAGAATTCTCGATCGGGAGTACCGCATAATCCGCTTCCCCGTTCTTAATGGCCTCCATGGCATCTTTCCAGCTCTCCACATGGAAATTATTGCAGTTTTCTCCAAAAAACTGTTCCATGGCAAGCTGGCTGTAGGCACCTTCGAGTCCCTGAAAAACAATCCTTGCATTGGAATAATCCAGCGTGTGAATCGGCTCAAACTCCTGCGGAGGCATAATTCCATGCTCCGTCAGCAGTTTATACTGTTTCTTACGGCTCATCGCCATGATCTGCTCAAAAAGTTCACGGATTCCGTGTCTGGTAAAATCACTTTCCGCTTTTTTCTGCAGCGTTGCCAGCTTGGATTCCTCCCTCTCTTTGTCAAAAATCTGCTTGCCGGTGTTTATTTTGTATTCAGCCACATCCGAGGTCAGTTTCATCCGTTCCTCATAGAGTTTTACGATCTGTTCGTCAATTTTATCAATATCTTTTCGGATATCTAGTAAATCTTTCATATAGCGCTCCTTCATGATTTATGATAAAATTTTATAACACAAAGGTATAAAAGGCAAGATACAACTTACCAAGGAGGACTCGATATTATGAAAAAACGTTTGCCCATAATTATAATTGCTGTTCTGGTCGTAGTATTTGCAGGACTGGGATTTTACAGCCATCAGAAAAGTAAGATCAAATACAACACAAGCTATGTCAACGGAAATACTGCCGGAAACCTTTACAATGCCGGCTTGTTTTGTGAGAAAAACGGAACCGTTTATTTTGCCAATCCGGATGACGATTACCGGCTGTATTCCATGGATACAAACGGCAATCATCTGAAAAAACTCAGTTATGACCGTGTCATGTATATCAACGCCGATGACCATTATGTATACTATGTACGCAATAATGAAAATAATGGAACCGGATTTGATTTCTTCTCCTACGCAAGAAACAGTCTGTGCAGAATTGACCAGAATGGAGAAAACACTAAAATTTTAGACAAAGATCCCTGCCTGTATGCCTCGCTTGTCGGAAACTACATTTATTATCTGCACTATGATGACAAGGATGCTACAACGCTTTACAAGATCGGAATCGATGGCAAAGGACGCAAAAAAGTATATTCGCCTTACATTTTTACATGCAGCACGCTGGGTCAGTATATTTATACCAGCGGAACCGAAAGTGACGGTGCCATCTATCAGCTGGATACCGCCAGTGACAGTTTAAGCAAAGTCTATGAATGTAATTCTTTCAAACCGATTGTAACCAGTGATGACAATGTCTATTATATGGATGTGGATCAGAACAACGCCCTGGTACATACCAATATGAAATCCGGTCATCCGGTTACACTTACCAAGGACAGTCTGGATCTCTACAATGTATACGGAAGCAGTATTTTTTATCAGCGCTATTCCGAAGACAATCCGGCCCTTTGTATGATCAAAAATGACGGCAGTGGATATCAGGAACTGGCACAGGGCAATTACTCCAATATCAACGTCACTTCCAGTTACATCTATTTTACCGATTTTAAGACAAAAGAAATGTTCTGTACACCGACCGATCATCCGGGAACACTCACCGCTTTCCATCCCGGCGTTATCAAAAAATAAATTTATAAGACTGTAAAAGAGGAGGAACCCAAAAATGCGGTTCCTCCTCTTTTGTTTTTCAAAACTTCCATAACATTACGCGCCAAAATCAAACAGGGAAAGCTGATTGGATTCCGGCATATCGCCAAACAATCCCAGATCACTCATCAGTTCTATTGTTGTCTTTGATACTTTTGTCCGTTCCCTAAAATCATCCTTGGAAAGAAAAATTCCGTCTTTTGCCGCTTCTGCAATCGCAACTGCCGCATTATCGCCAAGTCCGTCAATCGTATTGAGCGCCGGCAGCAGTTTTCCATCCACAATCTGAAAATGATGCGGTTCTGACTTATAGATATCCAGCGGAAGAAATTCAAATCCTCTGGCATACATTTCCTGTACCAGACGCATATCTTTGTAGGTATCCTGCTCTTTTTTGGAGAGCTCGTCCTTGCGCTTTTCGTACTCATGCATATATCCTTCCAGTTTTTCTTTTCCCTGACACATCAGCTCATAACTGAAAGCGGTCGCACGGATAGAAAAATATGCTGCATAGTAAGCCAGCGGATAAAACACTTTACAGTAGGCAATGCGCCATGCCATCATAACATACGCGGCTGCATGGGCTTTCGGGAACATGTACTTAATCTTCTCACAGGACCAGATATACCAGTCCGGTACATTGTGATCAATCATATCCTGCTTCCATTCCGGCCATTTGTCGCATTTTCCTTTTGCCACAATTCCCTTCCGGACATTCTCCATAATCTTAAACGATTCCTCGGAATCCAGTCCCATGCCAATCAGATAGATCATGATATCATCCCTTGTACAGATGGCGGTAGAAATCGTTGCCTTCTTTTCCTGAATCAATGTCTGTGCATTGCCAAGCCATACGTCCGTACCATGGGACAGCCCTGCAATACGCACCAGATCCGAAAATTCTTTTGGCTGTGTGTCTATTAACATGCCCATGGCAAAGTCTGTACCAAACTCCGGGATACCCAATGCTCCCAGCTGACAGTTCACCAGATCATCCGGCGTGATGCCAAGTGCGGAAGTATCCTGAAACAGCGACATGACAGCCTTATCATCCAATGGAATCTGCGTCGGATCTACACCCGTCAGATCCTGCAGCATACGGATCATGGTAGGATCATCGTGCCCGAGAATGTCAAGTTTTAAAAGATTATGGTCAATCGAGTGATAATCAAAATGTGTGGTCGTAATATCGACCGTCATATCATTTGCCGGATGCTGAACCGGGGTAAATGTATAAATCTGTTCCCCCATCGGAAGAACAACGATACCACCCGGATGCTGTCCTGTAGTACGGCGCACGCCGACACATCCAAGTACAATCCGGTCAATTTCACAGTTTCTCTTATGTACACCGCGCTCTTCATAATAATTTTTGACATAACCGAATGCCGTCTTATCTGCCAGCGTACCGATCGTTCCTGCCTTAAAGGTCTGTCCCTCCCCGAAGATAACTTCGGTGTATTTATGTGCCTTACTCTGGTACTCTCCGGAAAAGTTCAAGTCGATATCCGGCTCTTTATTTCCCTTAAATCCCAGGAACGTCTCAAACGGAATATCAAACCCTTCTTTGGAAAGCGGTTTTCCGCAGCGCGGACAGAGCTTATCCGGCATATCACATCCACTTCGGCCGGAAAAAGATTTTACCAGATCCGAATCAAAATCGCTGTACTGGCAATGTTTGCACAGATAATGCGCATGCAGCGGGTTCACCTCCGTAATACCGGACATTGTCGCAACGAAAGAACTTCCGACCGATCCACGCGATCCGACCAGGTAGCCGTCTTCGTTGGATTTCCAAACCAGCTTCTGCGCAATGATATACATCACAGCATACCCATTGCTGATAATGGAATTTAATTCCCGGTCTAAACGTTCCTGCACAATTTCCGGCAGTGGATCTCCATACATTTTATGTGCTTTGTTGTAACAGATGTCACGCAGCATCTGGTCCGAATTTTCAATGACCGGCGGACACTTATCCGGACGAACGGGAGAAATTTTTTCGCACATATCCGCAATCCGGTTTGTGTTTGTAATAACAACCTCTTCTGCTTTTTCACTTCCAAGATAGGCAAATTCTTTCAGCATCTCTTCCGTCGTCCGCAGAAAAAGGGGAGCCTGCTCATCCGCATCTTTAAATCCCTGCCCTGCCATGATAATTCTCCGGTAAATTTCATCCTCCGGATCTAAAAAATGCACATCACAGGTTGCCACCACCGGCTTATGGAACTGTTCACCGAGCCGGACAATCTTTTTATTGATCTCAATCAGATCATCATTGGACGCAACCGGAGAATCTTCATCTCTTACAAGGAATGCATTGTTTCCGAGCGGCTGGATTTCCAGATAATCATAAAAGTTTACCAGTCTAGAAATTTCTTCCTCCGGACGGCCATTTAAAATTGCCCGGTACAACTCTCCCGCTTCGCAGGCAGACCCGATCAGAAGTCCATCCCGGTACCTGATAAATTCACTCTTCGGAATCCTCGGACGCCGGTGATAATATTTGATATGCGCCAGCGAAATCAGCTTATACAGGTTTGTCCGCCCCTGATCGCAGGTGGCAAGAATGATCGCATGATAAGTCGGCATCTTTTGTACATTCTGCACCGATGAGGTTCCCATTGCATTCACTTCGTCTAAGGTAGACATACCGCGCTCCCGGAGCATCTCAATAAACTTCACAAAAATCTCTGCCGTACATCCGGCATCATCCACTGCACGATGGTGATTTTCCAGGGATACGCCCAGCGCTTTTGCAACCGTATCCAGCTTAAAACGGTTCAGATTCGGAAGCAGGACACGCGCCAGGGCAACCGTATCCACAATCGTCGGCTTGCATGGAATATCCAGCCTTTGGCAGTTTTTCTTGATAAAACTCATATCGAAATCGGCATTATGGGCAACCATAACACATCCCTCGCAGAATTTCATAAATTCCGGAAGAATGTCTGCAATGACAGGTGCATCAATCACCATGGAATCATTGATCGACGTCAGCTGCTCAATCCGAAACGGAATCGGCACTTGTGGATTGACAAACGTTGAGAATTTGTCCACGATCTTTCCGTTCTGCACCTTCACCGCCCCGATCTCTATAATGCGGTTGGTCTCCGGACTAAATCCGGTTGTCTCCAAATCGAATACCACATAATCTGCATCCAGATCCTGGTTCTGGCTGTCCGTCACCATCCCCTTTAAATCATCGACCAGATATGCCTCCACGCCGTAAATGACTTTAAAATCCGAATCGGACGGTACGGTATGATTGGCATCCGGGAACGCCTGCACATCCCCGTGATCGGTAATGGCAATCGCCTTATGCCCCCATTTCATGGCACGCTTGACAATATCTTTGACATCTGAAACACCATCCATATCACTCATTTTGGTATGGCAGTGCAGCTCTATGCGTTTTTCTACGCTGGTATCCATACGGACCGTTGTAAAATCGGCGCATTTCTTGATTCCGACGATAGAACCGATGGTAAGTTCACTGTCGAATTTATCAATGGTTGCAACACCTTTGACACGCACAAACTTTCCCCCGCTGATTTCTTTTAACAGCTCCGGTACATCATCATTTCTCGCAAAAATTTTAAGAACAATCGTATCGGTAAAATCCGTCACGGAAAAAATAATGATGGTCTTTTCATTGCGGATCTCACGGGTATCTACCGACAGAATCTTTCCGCGGATCACAACCTCTCCGATCGGTCCGTCAATCTTCTCAATCTCCATGCTCTCTTCTTCGAAGTCTCTTCCGTATATTACATCCGGATTCATGGATTTTTTGCCGTTATCCGACTCGAATTTCCGGCGGAACTCTCCCCGCTTTTCAAACTTCTGCTTTGGTTTTGCATAATTTGTACCATTTTTTGAAGTGTCTGCACGATTTCCTGCCGTTTTTGCAATTGTCTTTGTTTTTTCTTCTGTTTCGACAGTTTTCTCTTTTTTTTCTTCCGTTTCCTGGGATTTTCCTTCCATAACCAGCTTCGTCCGCGCAACAATTCCTGCCACTTCCTGCCGGATCTGTTCTTCGGAATTTTTCCGGTATTTGCTCTCCTGCGGTTTCCGGTATTGTGGAAATATTTTCAGATTCATTCCACAGCGCTCACAGATCACTTTCTCTAAAAATTCGATAATCTCATCCGTACGGGTTTTGGCAATAATAGTCTCATCCATCGTCAGAATCAGACGGTCCTCTTCCGGAAATTCCATGTCCGCCGTCCGCAACAGATTGTATTCGAGCACACTGTAGGCATTCAGTTCATCTAAAATACTGTCCTTATACACCTCTATCAGAGACTTCGGGGTATACTGTTCGGAAAGCTCATAAGACTCTATGATCTTTACCTGTATGGCCCGGTTCTGAAAAATCTGTTCGGTAATCGCTTTTTCAAGTTTCCATATGTTTTTTTTGAAAATAAGTCTTTTTGCACGCAAATAAATGCGAATATGAGTATGTTCATGATTCGCACTTATTTTTGTCACTTCAGTTGTATCTAACAGCCCTTCGAGTTCTTCCTCCAGTTTCAGTGTCGGAAAGGCTTCACGAAATGCTTTTGACATCAGTCTTCACTCCAATGTTCCAATTCATAACGCAGTGCCGGCAGAAGTTCTGCTTCCGGTACTTTTTTGTAAATTTCTCCATGTTTGATAATCAGACCCTCGCCGACACCTCCGGCAATCCCGATATCGGCTTCCTTTGCCTCTCCCGGTCCGTTTACCACACATCCCATTACCGCCACTTTGATATCAAGCGGAAATTCCGAAACCATCGTTTCTACTTGATTGGCAAGCCCGATCAGATCAATGCGGGTTCTTCCGCAGGTCGGACAGGAAACCACTTCCACGCCCCCTTTGCGAAGTCCGAGGGTACGAAGAATCAGTTTTGCGGATTTAATCTCTTCCAACGGGTCCCCGGTCAGAGAAACACGGATGGTATCCCCGATTCCCTGGTTTAAAATCAGTCCCAGACCGATTGCGGATTTGATATTCCCGCTGATCAGTGTTCCCGCCTCTGTGATTCCCACATGCAGCGGATGATCCGTCTGTTTTGCGATCAGCTCATGTGCTTTGACACACATCATGACATCCGAGGATTTGATACTGATCACAAGATTATCATAGCCCATATCTTCGATCAGTTTCACTTTATCCATTGCGCTCTCCACAATTCCCTCTGCGGTCACACCATGGTATTTTTCCACGAGACCCTTCTCTAAAGATCCGCTGTTGACGCCCACACGGATAGGAATCCGGCGCTCTTTTGCCACATCCACAACCGCTTTTACACGCTCACGACTTCCAATGTTTCCGGGATTGATACGAATTTTATCCGCACCGTGCTCCATGGCTGCAATCGCAAGCCGGTAATCAAAATGGATATCCGCAACCAGCGGGATGGTAATCTGTTTTTTGATTTCCGTCAGCGCCGCAGCTGCCTCCTGGGTGGGAACCGCGCAGCGGATAATTTCACAACCGACTTTTGTCAGCTGCTTAATCTGTGCCACCGTTGCCGCAACATCCTCTGTCTTTGTATTTGTCATAGACTGAATCGCAATCGGATGATTTCCTCCAATCCATCTGTTTCCAATCTGTACTTCCTTTGTGATATGTCTCTCCATCATAACGCCTCTAGCCTCTTAGATAAATAGTTTTCGAATGTCATTGAACATAACAATAAACATCAGTCCAAACAACAATACAATACCAACCAGATTTACCATGCCTTCTTTGTTTGGATCAATCCGCTTTCTGCGGATCGCCTCAATAATCAGAAATAACAGCCGGCCTCCGTCCAGTGCCGGAAGCGGCAGCAGATTCATAACGCCCAGATTCGCAGATAAAAGAATCGTCCAGTTGAGCATATTCAAAAGTGCATAGTAATACCCGTCATTTTTTACAGACTGCTGATAGGTGTCTCCGATTGATTTTACGATACCGACCGGTCCGCTCAGTTCGTTTGGAGATACCTGACGTGTCACAAGCATTTTCAGACTCTGGATAGTGGTATAAATCCAGTATCGCACCTCGTAAAAACTGTTTTTTAAGTTTGTGAGCACGTTTCCCTTTACTCGGACATTTCCCATGGTCTGAAATCCGTACAGATATCTTCCGGTCTCTTTATCCAGTTTCGGAACCAGTGTTGTCGTATGTTTCTGCCCATCCCTTGCATAAGTGACTTTAATGGTTTCCCCGGAATGAAATGTTCCGTATGCAGTGATTTCTCTGCTGAAATGAACCGAAAAATGATTCATCCGGATAATCTCATCCCCTTCCTGAAGACCTGCCTTTTCTGCGGCATATCCTTCCATTACTCCGGAAAGAACCGGCTTATCATATCCCACACAGCTCATCAGGATAAACGCGAAAATAAATGCAAGAATAAAGTTAAAAAAAGGTCCTGCAAATACGACGCTCATACGTCCCCATACCGGCTTTTTACCAAATGCACGATTGTCCGTCGAATCTTCGTCTTCCCCTTCCATCATGCAGGCTCCTCCAAACGGAAATGCCTTAATGCAGTATTTGGTTTCGCCTTTTTGTATCCCACAGATAGTCGGTCCAAGGCCGAAACAAAATTCATTTACCCGGATTCCGTTTGCCTTTGCAAGCAAAAAATGCCCCAGTTCATGAAATAAAATTACAATACTAAATATTACAAATGCGATAAGAAATGATACAATTTTCATTTTTTTTACCACCTGCCCCCTATATATTCATATGTTGCCTGCTCTGTCTCTAAGATCTGCTCTAAATCCGGATGTGCGATATAGCTGACTTCTTCCATTGCAGCTTCAATCATTTCCGTAATTTCCGGATAAGCGATTTTTCTGTCCAGAAACATTGCCACTGCCTTTTCATTTGCGGCATTAAAAACCGTTGGGATATTTCCTCCCCGTCTGGCAGCATCATATGCCAGGGAAAGCCCACGGAAGGTATCCGTATCCGGGCGCTCAAACGTAAGGTCACGAAGAGCAAAAAGATCCAGACGCTTCCCGGATAAATGTTTCCGCTTTGGGTAATACAGTGCATACTGAATCGGCAGACGCATATCCGGCGTTCCAAGCTGCGCAATCACTGCACCATCCTCATATTCCACAGCAGAATGAATGACACTCTGCGGATGCACGACAACTTCAATCTGTTCGAGTTCCACACCAAACAGCCATTTTGCTTCCATAACCTCAAGCCCTTTGTTCACAAGTGTCGAAGAATCAATGGTCACCTTGTGTCCCATGGACCAGTTCGGATGCTTTAATGCATCTTCCACCTGTATATGGAGCAGATCCTGCTTCTTTCTGCCCCGGAACGGTCCTCCGGATGCGGTAAGAAGGATTTTACTGATCGGATTTTCTTCGTTTCCCTGCAAAGACTGGAAAATGGCACTATGTTCACTGTCTACCGGAAGAATGGACACTCCATACTCCGCTGCAAGCGGAATAATCAGATGTCCTGCCGTAACTAACGTTTCTTTGTTTGCCAGGGCAATCGTTTTCTTTGCCTTTATGGCTGCAATGGTCGGCCGGATTCCGAGCATCCCGACAATCGCCGTCACCAGAATTTCCGACTCTTCATAAGTTGCAACCGCAAGTAATCCATCCATTCCGGTTTCCACAGGAATGCCCAGATCCGCCGTGCGGACCCGAAGGGAAGCTGCTGCCTCTTTGCTCCACACAGCAACAAGCTTTGGGCGAAATTTCCGCATTTGTTCTTCCAGCAGACGGATATTGTTTCCACAGGCAAGTGCGGTCACTTCAAAATCATCTGCATGTTCTTCAATCACAGAAAGTGTCTGTGTTCCAATGGACCCTGTCGATCCTAAAATTGCTATCTTTTTCATCGTTCACCTCTTACAGCATATGAAGCGCCAGGAAATAAATGATTGGTGCAGTAATAATCATGCTGTCAAACCGGTCGAGAATTCCTCCATGACCTGGAATCAACTTTCCGTAATCCTTGATATCATAATTTCTTTTGATGGCAGAAGCTGTCAGATCCCCTACCATGGAAATCAGTCCGGCAATTGCCGCAATCACAGCAAGAATTACAATTTCTCCACGTTCCAGATGCATCGGGCTACGGAAAATAAAACAATATAAAGCGGTCAGAAGCGCAGCACCTGCCACACCTCCCACTGCACCCTCTACCGATTTTTTCGGACTGAGTTTCGGCGACATCTTGTGCTTTCCAATCAGCATTCCGACGCAATATGCACAGGTATCGCATCCCCACGAACATAAAAATACAAGAAAGGCAAGATATAACCCTCTCTCCAGCGTACGGATCTGATATACATAAGAAAGCATGACCGCTACATAGAAGAATCCAAAAAATGCTGCCATCACCTGATCTGCATGAAATTTCGGATATGCAAATACAAATACAAACATTAACAGAATCAAAAATGCCATAAATAAAATCATAAGATCCGGCAAAAACTTCCACTGTAAATTACAGTAATAAACGATTGCCGCCAGATATCCAACGCCTGCCAGAACGGTCTTTTCCATCTTGAACACGCGATATAATTCAAACATTCCGATACAGGAAATGGCAAGTGTTGCAAATAATAAAATTTCATGGCCTGAAATAATCAAAAACAGAGCCAGAATTACCAGCACGATTCCGCTTAACAGTCTCGTTTTAAACATCCTATTCTTCCTCCTTAAGTCCGCCAAAGCGTCTGTCTCGTTTATTATACGCTTCCACAGCTAATTCCAATTCTTTTTTATGAAAATC
>ULUU01017685.1_pt1 | contig 14935 bp, 15 predicted proteins | sample 1958871 | NCBI WGS metagenome assembly ULUU01 (sample SAMEA4835770, study PRJEB28245) | human gut metagenome | biome: gut microbiome; material: fecal sample | place: Denmark | collected 2008 | reverse complement strand
AAAAAAGACATATTATTTAGAATAATATTAGATTAACTAACACCAATATTGCACCTATAATCATACCAATTATGCTTAATCGTTTATTATTATATTTATTAACTTCAGGTATCATTTCATTAATTGCTAACGTCGTCATTATACCAGCTACAAACATTAACACGACACTTACTAGCGTTTCATTAATATAATCCTTAAGTAGTACATAAGCTAAAATTGCCCCCAAAGGCTCCGCTAAGCCTGATATTAACGAAAGCATAAGTCCCCTACTTCTTTTATTAGTAGCGTAGTAGACTGGTACTGCAATACTTATTCCTTCTGGTATATTATGTAGCATTATAGCAATACCTAAACTAATTCCTGTACTTAAATCGTTGTAACTAGCCATAAATGTAGCAATACCTTCTGGAAAATTATGTACCATCAGAGCTATCATACTAAGAACCCCTACCCTATACAAATCATTACTAGATAGTAGGGTGATTTTTTTATTTATCTTAGTAACTAAAGTTTTTCCTAAAAGAAACATCACACTACCTATAATAAATGTCCAAAATATTCCAAAATTATTATATAATACTAAAGTACTATCTGGTATTAATTCAAATACACTTATAGAAATCATAACACTTAAACTAAAACTTAAACAAAAACATATAAATTTATCCTTATCTTTAAACCTAAGAAAAACAACAAGCCCACCTAAAAACGTACTAACTCCAGCTAGTAAAGAAACTAGTAAAGAAAAAAAGACATTATTATTAATAGTATACACCACCCTACTACAATAATATGTCTTTTTTACACTTTTAAAACTAAACTTTTATTTTCTTTTATAATAATGTCTCTTTCATAAGACGTCATATTTTTTACTATCTCACTCATTTGTTCTATAGTGTAGTTACCCTTAACTAAAACATTACCATACATATCAAACGCTACACCATCACTACTATTAGAAACAATTATACAATAACAAGATAAATTACTTGTATATATTGAAGAGAAGTCAACTCCTTTTACACTAAACAAAAGTGTTTTTCCGTCTATACTATATAACTCTAAAATAGAGTTTTCCATACTACTTACCAATATAGAATTATTTTCATAAGTATGTATAATCCTTTTATTCATTAAATTATTAATATACTCATTAGTTAACGTAGAATACACGTTAGAATACTGTCCATTATTTCTTAAAATAAGCACATTCTCATTATCAAGCGCTATAACGTCAACCATCTTATCAGCTACATTCATATTATCAATTGCATTGTATTTAGAATTATAATAAATTAAATATTGATAGTTTTCTTCCTTAATAACTATATAATTATTTACCATATGTTTAACTTGTCCATAAAAATATAATAACTCATTATTAGTAGTATTAACAATATAATTATTTAGTTTGTCACTTAAAAGTAGTGTATTAGTATTCTTGTCAAAACAGTAAATAGAGAACTTTTCATCCATTACTTTATCTAAATCCAAATCATATAACACATAATTTGAAGTAATTATTTTGTTTTTATACACTATCCCATCTTTACTACTGATGTTCTCTATTAGTTCTTGTTTTTCAACTAATAAATAATCATTAAACAAAGTAATAGAATTTGCATTGACCATCTTAAATTCTCCACTCACAAGATTAAAATAGTAAAACACCTTGTTATCCTTTTCTCCAGTTTCTAATATAACAGTATCTTCTCTTACTACAGTATATCCTTTTATTTCGGGTAATGTAACTAATTCATGTTCTTTATTAACCACTTTAAAATAACTCTCTTCTCCTTTAGTAAAACTAATTAAAAAGTAATTATTATTAATGCCTAGAGTAACAAAGTCATTAAAGTATTCCATCTCTGTTAATGAAACTAAACACTTTTTATAATCATTTACCTTATTTATAGTAATTATCTTGCAAGTTATATCTATAACAGCTACACCTTCAAGCGCAATTAAAACAGCAAGAAGTGACGCTTTTGTTTCTTTTTTCATATTTCCTCCGAGTAAGTAGTATTATACAGCAAATAATTTTTTTAGTCAAATATTACCAATAAAATAATACCTTTTAATGAATTAAATAAAATAAACGTTACATAATACTAGTAGGTGGTGATAAGATGGCTAACATGAAAAATAATGCTAGAAATACTAGCAGAAACAGTGCAAGAAATAATGCACGTAATACTAGTAGAAATTCTAGTAGAAACAGTGCTAGAAATACTAGCAGAAATCAAGCTAGATGTAAATAATATTAAAAGGAAGACGGTTAAGCAAGTCTTCCTTATTTTAATTCATCTAAATAACTAGTTCCTAATCCTAAAGTATTTTCAATACCAAAGTTATCTAATATAGTAGCGCCTATACAAGCAAATGTGTCTCTTGTTTCTAAAGTACCACGATATTTAAAACTTTTACTGAAGAATATGACAGGTACGTTTTCTCTAGTGTGGTCTGTTCCTACATAAGTTGGGTCATTTCCATGGTCGGCTGTAAATATTACTAAGTCGTCTTCTTTTAGTTTGTTTAAAAATACTGGTAAATACTCATCTAACTCTTCTAAGCATTTCAAGTATCCATCTTTATCTCTCCTGTGTCCATACTTACTATCAAAGTCGTTTAAGTTTAAAAATAGTAGCCCATTAAAATCACTTCTAGCAAAATCACTTAACTTAATAAGTCCATCTATATTATTTTTAGTCTTAAGCCCGTGAGTAATACCTGTATCAGCGAAAATATCTTCAATCTTTCCAAGCGCTAATACGTCATACCCTTTATCATATAACATAGTCATCACATTTTTAGGTGGCACTTGTGTAAAATCTTTTCTATTAGGAGTTCTTGTAAAGTCCCCAGGTTTACCAACGAATGGTCTAGCAATAATTCTACCAACTTTATATTCTTCATTAAATACAAGTTTACTAATCTTTTCACAAATACTATACAATTCTTCTAATGGAATAATATCTTCATGCGCGGCTACTTGTAAAACACTGTCAGCACTAGTATAAACTATAATTGCACCAGTTTTCATATGCATTTCCCCAAGCTCTTTGATAATCTCTGTTCCAGACATCGCACAATTACCTATTACTTGCCTACCAGTAACTCTTTGAATTTCACTAATCAAATAAATAGGAAACCCATCAGGATAAGTCATAAATGGTTTATCATAGACTATACCCATCATTTCATAATGCCCGTTTAATGTGTCTTTAGCTTTATTAGCTGGTTCTAGTTTACCATGATAACCAAATTTGTACTTTCCATCATTCTTTACTATATCGGTAAGTCCTAGTTTCTCAAACACAGGCAAGTGGTAGTTATCACCTTCTAGGATATGCCCTAAAGTATTGGCACCTATATCATTAAACTTGTCTGCGTCTTTCGCCTGGCCTACTCCTAAACTATCTGTTACAATTAAAAATACCCTTTTAAACATTTTCCTCACTCCTTATGACTTCTATTATGATACATTTCATAGTTACTTCTTAATACGTCATTTACTACTTCTGTATAAATATTAGTAGTACTTATATTTTCATGCCCTAGCATTTCTTGAATACTTCTTATATCAGCCCCACCTTCTAGTAAATGTGTTGCAAATGAGTGCCTTAATACGTGTGGAGTTATTTCTTTTGTAATGCCAGTTAACTCTCTAATATTTTCAAGAATATAGTTAAAACCTTGCCTAGTAATAGGCTTGCCATGATTATTAAGAAAAACTTGATTATATGTATTTCTTTTTAATAACTTACTTCTATAATCATTTAAATAGACTTTCAAGTAATAACTAGCTACTTCCCCTAGTGGAATAATTCTTTCCTTTTTCCCTTTACCATTAATTCTAATTATACTATTTTCAAAATCAATGTTAGAGTATTCAATACTAACAAGCTCACTTACTCTAAGTCCTGTTGCATACATAAGTTCAAGCATAGCCTTATTTCTATAGTCAAACTCACTATTTAATGGAATATTAAGTAGTTTATTTACTTCAGATATACTCAAATACTTAGGTAACTTCTTAGCTTTCTTTAAAGAACTAACTTCCTCCATTGGACTTACTTTTATTATACTTTCGTCCACTAAATAATTAAAGAAACTCTTTAGTGAAGAAATATGTCTATTAACAGTACTCACTTCAAGCCCATTTATAGTGCTTATATAAGCCAAAATATCTTTTTTAGTACAAGACTCTATACTGCCATTAAAAGTCTTAAAAAAGTCCTCTAAATCAAGCATATAAGAGTTAATAGTATTATCTCCTAACTTCTTTTCAGTTTTTAAAAACAATAAATAATCTTCTACATACTTCATATATCTTCACTATTATAATTGTACCAAATAATTAAAAAAAAGAAAATACTAATATTCTCTTTTTTACATAAATTTTAATTCATTACATAAGGATCACTTTGTGTACCACTTCCCGTTACCACCACATCAGACTTTAGAGCCATAACTGGGGAATAAGCTATTGTAGATATAGTAACAGTTGGCCAGCCACCATCAACGCTGGATTTTCTTGTATCGACCCTTCCATCATCACGAACAATAACGATAAAATAGCTGCTATTTGAATATGTCGTTAAAGTCCACTGAGTCTGACTGCTTCCTTGATAAAGCCAATTATTGTTATGACATGCTGTAATTTCATCATAATTAATTAATGTAGTTGTTCTTGTACAATCGCTTTCAACAGCAGCATATGTAAAATCGGAAGCATACATCAATCCTACTGAACCTATGGTTTGTACAGCACTTTCATAACTAGTTGATGAAGTAGCTCCAGCAGTGTTTCCTCTCTCTGTTGTATAAATTCCCGAAGCAGTCAATGAAAAAGAACTAGAAGAGGCTGCACCAAGGTGCATAACATAATTTACTGTATTTTTATAATTTGATAAAGAATATATATCTTTAAGAGTTGAATACATTGACGTAGAAGCCCAATAATTTTCATTTTTAGAATTAAACGCCATTGTAGGATAATTATTCTTTTCATAATGTCTTCTTACTCTTATTACATTCTCTCCATTTACTCCATCTGGGAATAACCCTATTATTCTCCATATTTCTTTTGTCCCATCTGTTTTTTCCATTTTAATATAATTATTTGGATTACTTCCTTCATATCTATAACCGTTCTCATTTACTGCATTTGCTTGGATTAAGCTTGAAAGCGTTGGTAAGTTTTTCTTAAATGTTATACTACAAGTTTTTCCACTCGTTACATTACTTATTGCATAAGTATTACCACTTAATGTTCCACCACATGTATCTGTCTCAAGTTCTGCTTTATATCCATCCCTTGGTGTTACTGTAAATGTTGCATCCTTACCTTCTTCAACAAGTACAGTACTTGTACCACTTCCATTATTGACAGTTAAAGACACTGTATACATATTAACAGGTTCAGCGTTAACTTCATAAGGGTTAGTTGCGCTACCATCTCCTGACTTATATATTAAATCTTTTTTTAACGATATGACTGGTCTAACAGCATTTGGCATATAATTCAAACCCCATCTTAATATGCCTAATCTATTCGCATTTTCTAAAGTAGCTGTCTTAGCTGTTGTCTCATATTTCATAGCAGTCATCAAATATGTATCTGGAGTAGCGTTTAAAGCATCATTAATGAAAAAATAATTGGAAATTATATCTCTACCCTTACTATTACTGCTATACCAAAGAATTACATTATTACTGTATTTAGTGAAACTACCACCCGCATAAGATACTTCATCAGCTGTCATTAGTGCTATTGGATATGTTAATTTTCCATTACCTGCAACTTGGTCTACAGTAAATTTATCATTTATATCTGAACAATCATATGTAGGTTTTATAATAGTATCATTGTACAACCTATCCATAGCTTCATAATTAAAAGCAGAACTTATACTATAATCTTGATTTTTTCCTAAAACTCGGCTGTTACAAAATGCTGCAGTTGTACTTAGGTATTTTGTGTAGTTAATAAAGTATTTTTCATACCAATGGTCTATAAATTTTTTAATATCACTAGAATTTTCATTAGTTTTATTATTTTCTAAAGACCCACTTGTTCCATACATATAGCCTACATACATTGGATCAGAATGGTAACCTGTATTATTATATGCACTTACTCCTGCTAGTATCAGGACTTGTTCCAGCATACAATAACCTTATACTGCCATCTGAGTTTGTCCTTATTATTCTCCAATATATAGGGTCTCCAGCACTTGCATATTTATGCATTGTACAGTTATTCTTATAGTTATCAGAGCCATTTTGACATTCTTCCAATGTGTCATATTCTCTAAATGGTAGATATGGGTAATCAGTATTATATCCCCTGTAAACTATAACATCGCTTTCAAACACTCCAAACTTTACCCAGTTATTTCTAACGTCACCTGCAAAATAATATACATCTGTATTATCTTCAGTCGCTTTATACATCGTTCCAATATTTACATCTGTGTAGGTTGTACTAAAATCTGTTCTAGTTTTAATGTTTGAGTTATCTTCCATTATTTGATAACCTAAAGTACCTTTAGTATATGGGTTGTTTTCGTTTGTTGTACTCTCTACTATATATAAACTACCTGTTACAGTTGACCCCATATCTATACTTTGGTCTTCAGTGCTATCTAGGTATTTTATTTCTAAAGTATAACTTTGTTTATTACTACTTCCTGGTTCTATAGTAATACCTCTTGCTATAACTAAATCATATGTATTTTCTCCATCTTTTGGCATATCTTTATATTCAGTCATATTATAACCATTTGTACTAGTTATTTTATAAACTAGGTATCCATTAGTCTTAGTAGTATTCTTATAGTTCTTTAGTACAATATCATATGTAAAGTTAGTTTTACTTTTATTAGTAATACTAAAAGTATTAGCGCTACTCCACCCTGGCTCTATTATGCCACTCGCTATTTCGTTATTATTGTCAAAGTTTATTGTAAGCTCTTTTGCATTCACGCTTACATTTTTTCCGTTTCCTATTATCCCAGCACTAAAAAAAGCTAGACTAACAGACATTACACTCACTATTAAACACACTACTAATATTGTTATACTTTTTTTATTCATAAAAACAACTCCTTTATATTATATATTTTGTAATATCTTTAACTACCTTATACAAAAATTATATTCCATTTTGGAATAAAAGTCAATATTCCAATTTAGATTATGTTATCTTATTCTCGGAGGTATAAAAATGAATAGATTAAGAGATTTAAGAGAAGAAAGAAATCTAACTCAAGAAAAGGTAGCAAAAGCATTAGGTATCGGTCAAGCAGGATATTCTAAATATGAATGTGAAAAAATAGATATACCTACAGATATACTTCTTAAACCATCAGACTACTATAACACTAGCATAGATTATATTCTTTGTAGAACAAATAATAAAAACCCATACAAAAAGAGTGAAAAATATGATAAAATAATGTCTAGGTGATTAATATATGGAAAACTTAGCAAGTAAATTAAGACCAAACACACTAGACAAAATAGTTGGACAAACTCATATAGTTGGAGAAAATAAAATACTTAATAACTTAGTTAAAAATAAAAAGATATTTAATACGATATTCTATGGTAAAAGTGGAATTGGTAAAACTACTATTGCTCTTACACTAATGAATGAATTAAAGTGTCCTTATAGATTATTAAATGCAACTATTAATAGTAAGAAAGACTTTGAAGTTGTATTTGAAGAGAATAAAATAATAGATAACTTAGTTTTAATAGTGGATGAAATTCATAGAATGAACAAAGATAAACAAGACTTACTACTCTCTTTTATTGAAAGTGGTAAACTAACTCTTATTGGACTTACTAGTTCTAACCCTTATCACTCAATTAATCCTGCTATTAGAAGTAGATGTCAGCTTATTGAACTTCATGAGTTAACTGAAAATGATATAGAGAATGCTTTAGATAGAGTAATAGAAGTCTACCCTGATATTGAACTAACTCTAGACATAAAAAAGCATATTGCACATTTATCTAGTGGAGACTTAAGGTTTGCATATAATTTGGTTGAATTTTGTTATAATAGTTTTGGGCCTAAATTTACGGTAGAAAATATTAATGAAGTAAGTCCTAGAACTAACTTATATTACGACAAAAACGAAGATGGGTATTATGACGTTATAAGTGCTTTTCAAAAAAGTATAAGAGGAAGCGACGTGGATGCAGCTATACATTATCTCGTTAGATTAATAGATGCAGGAGACTTTGATATTCTATATAGAAGAATGCTAGTTATTGCTTATGAAGATATTGGTCTTGCTAACCCTACTTTGCAAACTAAAGTATTAACCGCAATTGAGAGTGCAGAAAGATTAGGGTTACCTGAATTATATAAGCCACTTACTCAGGCAGTTATTGAAATGTCACTTAGTCCTAAAAGTAATACGATTGAGGCAACTTATAATGCAGCAATAAACGATTTAAAAAGAAACAATGTTGGTAGAGTTCCTGAACACATTAGAACTACTTCCCCTAACTATAAATACCCACACAATTATAAAAATCATTACGTTAAACAACAGTACTTACCAGACAATATAAAAACAAGTAAGTATTACCACCCAGGAGACAACAAATACGAGCAAGCAATATTTGAATATAATAAAAAGATTAAAGGTGAACTTTAATCTTTTTGTTTTTAATTATTTTCATACATAGATGCCGGTTATTTTGCCTATTATTTTGCCGGTTATTTTTTAGTGTGCAATTAAAAAAGACCAGGGTTTCCTTAATCTTTTTTAATTTTTAGCGTGGTTGGGCATCACTTCCAACATCTCATCAAAGATTAATAATCTTCTACACTTGAGACTATTTCATAGTCCGCGATAGCCGATGCCATTCTATCCTCACGCTTTACTAACGCATCATAAGCTGGACTTAATATCATTTCATATCTAGCAAAAAGTATTCCTTTATAAAAAAGTTTTCTATCAATGTCTAAGCTCTCAACACTATCTATAATTCTAAATATTTTATCTAAATTAATTTTAGGATAAATTCTTAAAACAGCTTTGTTTAAGTCAGCATACTTTCTAGACTTAATCAAATTATAATAGTTTATCTTTTTATCATTTGCCTTTAATGCAGAATTAGGAAATACTATAACTCTCTTATCCATTTCAGAAGGACTATGTATTACTTTCTTAACTAAATCGTCTGTTAACCCTGGATACAAACAAGAACCACAGTCATATATAGGTGCAATATTAGCTGTTTGTTCTCTATTATTAATTAAGAAACCCCAGTTACCATTATGCCTATCAAAGTTTCCTAAAAATGCATCCACTACAAACAAATCCCAAAAATATGTGTTTAACTTATCTCTATCATAAATATCTTGATTTCTAATAGCCTGTAATACTTCGTCTAAATCTGTTGAATATCCAGAAGTACCAAATTCTTTATTTTTAAAGAAACTAAACTCTTTTAAAACCGTATCATTATCAGTAAAATCTTTACATGCAACACAAACTTTGTATTCTCCATTTATAAAGTATTTACCTAGTATTACATCTTGAACATTTAACCCCATACTTTTAATAATCTTACACGCTAAATATTCAGAATACACTCCATTAGTATATGATATATCTAATTCATTTTTACTTGGAAACTTTAACATATAGTCTTCACCATTATATTTAATAGCAAACTTGTTTCCATTTCTTCCACCATAAGCTTTAAATTTATTCTTTTCACAATTTGTAAAGTCTATCATAGTTCCATCACCTTACTGGTACTAATTATACCATAGGCGTTAACTATTTGCAACGTCATTTATAATATAATTCGTTATAAGTAAACCACTAGTAGCAGGTACAAAACTATTACTTCCTAGTACATTTATATCTTTGACTTGTTCAGTACTAGAAACAACCTTAATCTTTCTTTGTATGTTCTTAGGTACAACACTCCTTAACTTTTTAGCGAGTTTGTCATAATTAGTCTTATCAAGAGTGGTTATACTTAGTTTTGTTGCATCCATCTTTTTAGCAGTACCCATACTACTTATTATTTTAATGTTTTTACTCACACACACACCCATTAAAAGTGCCTTAGTTTCTACACTATCACAAGCATCCACCACATAATCAAACTGACATATATTAATACTGTCAATATTATCTTTATCAAGAAATATACTCATGGTTTTTAAGTTAAGTTTATCATTTATATTAGTGTATCTCTTTCTAGCAACGTCGACTTTTAACTGTCCGATATTATTTAAATTACTAATAATCTGTCTATTTAAGTTAGAACTATCTACCCTGTCATAATCAATTATAGTAATATTCTCTACTCCACATCTAACTAAACTCTCAAGAGTGTATCCACCAACGCCACCTATGCCTACAATAAGAATATTTAAATTTTTAATTCTTTCTAAAACGTCTAGTCCTACTAAACTTTCTAATCTTTCTAAATTCATAAATTCCTCCAAAGAAAAAACCAAAACAAAGTGTCTAATAAAACTCGCTCATCATGCGAGGTGGTAGTCCACATAATAGCTTTTAGGATCCTTAATTTAAGATAAGTTTTCAACACCAGCTACTAATTAGGTCTCCAAATTACTTATTTGTCGGTTTATTAACTAACTTCATCTTGGATAATTTCATTCTATCATATAATTAATATAATTTCAAGGTATAATCATCACTATTTACATACTCTAAGTTATTTGAGTCACACCAAGCTTTATATTGGTCTTCTAAGTCAGTTGGGTTCCATACTCCAGCAATATAAAAGTCATAAAACTTTCTTTTTAAGAATTTAATTACATTGTCATAAGAAAATCCCACACTAACTAAATAATTTCTATACATTTTTACTGTATTAGTGTTAAGCCTATCTTGTACTTCATAAGCTCCTGGCATAGTTAAATAGTATAAATATATTGCTTCATTTACTTGTCTTTGAACAACATAACCTTTAACTTCCATTTCTTCTATTACACGCTTAACTTCACTATAAACTATATTAGTGTGTTTAGATAGTTCACCTTTAGTGCATCCTTTCTCTGTAAGTAGTGTAAGTAATATTTTATCTTCAGTAGATAAAATACTACCATTTAAGTTAGTTATATCTAACTCTTTAGTAAAATCTTTACTCTTCATTTTCCAAATCCTCCTCTTTCTTTATGTAACTTATAATAGTATTCAAGTTTACATTATAAGTAGCATTCATTATATTTTTATCAGCACCCCTATAATACTCATTTAAGGTATTGATTAAATCTTTCATCTTTTTTCTCATACCTATTCCTTTTTTAGTAACACTGCAAGCACAGTCTATAAAATGTAAGTCATTATATTTACAGAAACTTATTATATCCTTCTCTCTTACAAAATACAATGGTCTAATTAACTCCATTTTCTTAAAGTTAGTGCTCTTAAGTTTAGGCATCATTGTTTTAAATTCTCCATTAAATATCAAACTCATCAATATAGTTTCAATTACATCATCAAAGTGATGCCCTAAAGCTATTTTGTTGCAACCTAGCTCTTGTGCTTTATTGTACAGTGCTCCTCTTCTTTTTCTAGCACACAAGTAACAAGGATTCTTTTCTCCATCTACTTGATCAAATATATTATATTGAAACTCTTTAATATTAAGATTCAGTTTTTCTTTATTATAGTGTATTAAATCTAAGTTTTCATCTTTATATCCTGGATCCATTAAGATAAACTCTAAATCAAATTTAACTTTACCATGACGTTTTAATTCTTCTAAACATTTAGCAAGCAAAAATGAGTCTTTACCTCCACTTATACATACAGCAATTTTATCTCCTTCATTAATAAGATTAAACTCTTCTACTGCTTTTACAAATGGCCTATATATCTCTTTTCTAAATCTTTTTATTATACTTCTTTCTATTTCTTTTGCTTCCATTTACATCACTTTCTTCAATGTAAAGTTATTTTTATCTTTTACTATATCTTCTCCAAGAGTAATACTCTCTACACTATCAATTCCTTCAAATAACTCATATAAGATATTATCAAATATATTATCTACTACTATGTTTAACCCTCTAGCACCTGTACCATATGAGTAAGCTAGCTCAGCTATTTTTTCATATAACTGTTCTGGAATATCTAATTTAATACCTTTACTTTCTAGTAAATCAACATAACTTTTCATTTCACTAAGATTACTAGTTTTAAGAATATTCACTAAGTCTTCAAATTTCAATTTATTCATTCTAATAATTGTCTTAAATCTTCCCATAAATTCAAGTGGCATACCAAACTTTTCAAAATCTTTTATAGTAAGTTCTGTTCCATATTGAATTTCTTTGTTTATACTAGATACTTCACTTCCAAAGCCTACAGTATTCTTTTTTTCTTCAGCTTTTTGGTTATATAAGTCAGTAAAAGCACCACCTGCAATTACCAAGAGTTTACTTGTATCAAAGCTTATTGTTTCTCCAGTTGTTGGGTTTATTTCAACTTCTATAGTGTCTCCTTCAACTATCTTAAGTAAGCTTTTTAATACACCGGAAGAGGTTACTTCATTATCACTTTCAGTTTTTGCTTTCTTATCTATCTCGTCTAAGAACAAAATACTGTGCTCAGCAGCCTCTAAATCCCCATTATTTTCTTTATATAAGCTAACCAATATGTCTTCTACTGAAGCTCCTTTATATCCACTTACGGTAAATTTAGTCATATCTTCAATATGAATAGGCATACCTAGTATTTTACTGACTTCTTTAATAAGAGCAGTTTTACCACATCCACTAGGACCATATATTAAGATATTACTCTTAAACTTACTTCCAAATATTGCATATTTATATACTGCAGTTATAACTTGTTTAACAGCCTCATCTTGATTAATTATGCTTTCTTTAACTTTAGCAATAACTTCACTTATTGGTTTATCTAATTTTTCTTTAATAACATTTTCTATTTCTTTAGACTTATCTGTATTATTATTTAAACTATCTTCCGTACTTTTTAAATAATCTGTAACGTTAAGTTTACCACTTACTAAAGCTTCTAATAAGTCGTTAGTTTCTTCTATATAACTTAAGTTTAACTTGACACCAAGTTCTTCTTCAAACTTACTAGTAGGCATTATAGTAACTGAATTATCTTCCATTATTAGAAATACCATATGGTCCATAAAATTAAAATATTCACTTAGTTTTTCTTTAGATAAAAATAGTCCGGTTTTAAAGTTACTAATTGGTATTGGATTAGTATATCCATCAATTAGTCCAATTTCGTTAGCTTTTATAACATTTACATATTTCTGACTAGTTAGTATATCAGTAAATATCATATTCTCTTCGTCTACATAACCAATCGCAGCACTTCGTGATACATAAAATGGCATAGGTAGCCTTTCATCGTCTATTGCCTCTAATAAAAGTGTTAAATATAATTTATCTCTCTTCATAAATCCCCCATCAATAATCTAAATATTTGTATTCAAGTAATCTATAAGATCACTTGTTTTAACCTTAGTTTCTTCTTTAGTAATATTATCTTTTACTGTAATGTAGTTACTAACCCTTTCATCTTCTCCAATTATTAGTACAAACTTAGGATTTAATTTGTCTACTAATTTCCACATACCCTTCATGTTTTTACCAGTGTAATCAGTTTCAACAGAAAACTCACTTAGTCTTAAATCGTCTATTATTTGAAAGGCATAGTTAGTGTTATCTAAATTCATTACAAACACATCTAATTCTCTATCAGGAACATAACACTCAAGTTCTTTAAGAAGTATTATAATTCTTTCAATACCCATTGCAAAGCCTATTCCAGGTGTAGAAGGTCCACCTAAAAGTTCAACAAGTCCGTCATATCTTCCACCACCACACAAAGTATTAGATTTTCCTAACTCAGGTATATCACTAATTATTTCAAACACAGTATGACTATAATAGTCTAGTCCCCTTACTAAAGTAGAGTCTTCAACAAAAGGTATTCCTAAACTTTCTAAAGTACTTTTAACTTCTTCAAAATAACATTTACTCTCTTCATTTAAATAATCAAGCGTTTTAGGAGCATTCTTAATATATTCTCTTTCACCGTCATACTTACAATCTAATATTCTAAGTGTGTTTTTAGATAATCTCTCTTTACAAGTATCACATAAATTATCATAATCTTTACTAAGATACTCTTTTATTACTTCGTTATACTCTTTTCTACTTTCTTTATTGCCTAAACTATTTAACTTAACTACTAAATTAGTTAGCCCTAAACCTGATAAATATCTATAAGCTAAAGATATAACTTCTGCGTCCACTTTAGGGTTACTCACGTTAAAGCATTCTATTCCAAACTGCGTAAACTCTCTTAACCTTCCACTTTGAGGTCTTTCATATCTAAAACAACTTCCTAAATAATAGAATTTCTTAACACCTTCAGCATACAATTTATCTTCAATTAAACATCTTGCTGTTCCAGCTGTCATTTCTGGTCTTAAAGTCATCTTCCTATTACTCTTATCTAGAAAATCATAAGTCTCTTTATTTACTATATCAGTAGTATCTCCTACACCTCTATAAAATAGTTCGGTACTCTCAAATGTAGGAAGTTTAATAAATTCGTAATTATATAAAGACATAAAAGCACTTGTATAATTACTAATATAATCAAATATCTTACCGTCTTCGCCGTATATATCTAGTGTTCCCTTTGGTTTTTGTAGCATACCATCACTCCTTAGTAATTATTATACATACTTTTACCCTTTAAATCAAGAAAAAAGAGTGCATTTGCACCCCAAAGATTAGACACAGTGTCAAAAGTTTTCTCGGCATAAGTTTTTTAGTTTCTTTAGTATGCCATAAAAAAATACTTCAGCTTTTTTTGCCAAAGTATTTTATTTTTTTGTTGACTTTTTTACTAATATATCATAT
>ULUU01034519.1_pt1 | contig 14972 bp, 10 predicted proteins | sample 1958871 | NCBI WGS metagenome assembly ULUU01 (sample SAMEA4835770, study PRJEB28245) | human gut metagenome | biome: gut microbiome; material: fecal sample | place: Denmark | collected 2008 | reverse complement strand
GAGCCGCTCTTCGACCTGCTTTATGACATCGGTGAATAATTGGAACTGATGCTCTGTATAGGCATGGCATTGCTCGCCGGGTTCATCTGAAACAGCAAAATGAGTAAAAATTCCTTCTGCATCAAGTCCGGGAAGAGAACAGCCTTCGCAGATTCCTTCCACTCCATTTTCGAAATAATCCCCATCACATAAATATCCAAGACGGGACATTCCGGTATCTACCTTAATATGAATCTTCAATGTGCCGCCGCAACGGACAGCTTCTTCACTGTATTCCAAAGCCTTTGCCTTGCAGGTGACGGCCTGGGTGATGTTGTATTTGATTAGCCGGCTGACCTGCTCTTTCGGGGTATGGCCTAAGATCAGGATGGGCATCGTAATGTCATTGTGCCGGAGTTCAATCGCTTCATCAATACTGCTCACGGCAAGGTAATCTGCGCCAAGCTCCTGCAGCAGGCGGCTTACCTGTACGGATCCATGTCCGTAGGCGTCTGCCTTTACCACACCTAAGAACTTTACCTCGGGTCCGATTTTTTTACGTAACATATGATAATTATGAACCAGGGCGTCCAGATCAATTTCTGCCCAGGTTCTTTTTAGTGTAGAATCCATAGCGGTGTACCTCTGTAAATGTGATTAAGATTATAGAATCATATAGAATCTATATGTAACGAAACGGTTATCTCATACAGTATAGCACAAATCGTCAAATGTTTCATTAAACAGGGATAAAATGATTCGGTGATAATTTATGATTTTCTGATCGCTCCGGAATGAACACAACTCCGGAAACGTTCCATTGACAGCTCTTCTTGGATTCGGTATAGTAAAGTTGTAACTATTCAGAGCCATGCAAATCTTGACTGATAAGACCGGAGTGCTTGCATTCCGAGGTATACCGGACAAGATTTATATAGCGAAGTAACCACATGAATAAAACTTGAGATGTGTTAGCATCAGTTGTACGAATGGGCTGAATAGATACGTAAATTGGGAGGTGAAAAGAAGTATGACACATATTACTTTAACAACAAAATTTGGAGATATTTTTCAACTGCCGGAAATTGGTGAATTAAGTTCCTACCTGATCTATTGCCTGAAGAAGGATATCTGGCTGGATGAACATGTGAACGCAATCCGTGAGAAGCCGCTTACGTCGGCAAAGGAGATCAACTGGTCACCGGGAGGGATTCAGAGGGGCATGAATTTTCTCCTGGATGAACTTGAAAAGAAGCGTTTGAAACAACATTTTATTTATACAAAGGAGGAGGCTGCGGACGATCCGCAGAAGAAAGAGGTATGTCTGCTGGAATTTCAGCCGGAGAAAATCGATCCGGACAGGCCGGTGATTCTTCTGGCTTCCGGAGGTGGATACAGTTCGGTCTGCAATCTTGCAGAGAGTTTCCCGACTGCCGATCATTTTGTGGCAAAGGGGTATTCCGTATTTGCATTAACCTATCGGGTATCCTGCCCAAAGACAATGATTGCAGCATTGGAGGATATGAAGAAGGCTGTGACATGGCTGTTCGGGCATGATACACAGCTTGGATATAACCTGAAAAAGTCCGGATATGCGGTTGGTGGATATTCGGCAGGAGGAAATCTGGTTTGCAATTACGGAGATCCTAACATTGGATGGAAGGCAGCGGGATTGTTAAAGCCGGTATGTCTTTTTCCGGTGTATCCTGCTATGGATCTGATCGGCATGGAGCAGAGGAAAGAAGATGCGGCAGAACTTCTGGTACGGTGGATTGGAGAGAACTATAGGGAAGTATTGCATGAGTATAATGTGGCAGAGCATGTGGACCGGGAGTACCCGCCGTGTTACATTGTTTGTGGAAAGGATGACCAGGTGGTAGGCTTCCACGATTCGGAACTCCTAAAGAAACTGTTGGATCAGTCTGGTGTACCGGTTGTCCTGGATGCGGCAGATCATGCACCGCATGGATTCGGAGATGGAACGGGAACCGCACTGGAAGGATGGCCGGAGAGAGCGATAGCATTTCTTCAGAAGCTTTCTTGAGAAGCGCAGAGGAAGATAGCGGTGAACAGACAGACCGTAGTCGGAAAGGGCAGTGCGGAAATAAAGGTATATAAAGGAAAAAGCGTCTTTGAGGGAATTGCTATTGGTAAAATCTGCCTTATTAAGATAAAGAAACGAAATATTGTCTGCATTCATGTGGAGGATGTGGAGAGTGAAATTGCAAGAAAAAACCAGGCGGTAGAAGAAACGGACATCCAGTTAAGGATGCTTTATGAAAAAGCGATGCCGGAGATTGGAGAAGAGAATGCAGCAATCTTCGAAGTACATCGGATGATGCTGAGAGATTCCTATTATCAGGAAACCATAGAGAATATCATTCGTTCGCAGGGGGTAAATGCGGAGTATGCGGTGGGGAACACTGCTGACCATTTTGCAGGAATGCTTGAAATCATGGATGATGACTACATGAAAGCCCGTGTGGCGGATGTCCGGGATGTTTCAGAGAGACTGATCGCTGTGCTGATGGGGAACAATTCTGAGAAACTTTTCAAGACGCTGTCAGGGGAAATGAGGATCTGTCAGGCGGAGATGAAGCGGAAATTATTGTGGCGGAAGACCTGTCTCCGAGTGAAACGGTCCAGATGGATAAGAGCAGAGTGCGCTCCTTCGTAACACGCCTCGGGTCAGCTAATTCCCACACAGCAATCCTTGCCAGGACGATGAATATACCGGCACTGATCGGGATTGATTATGAAGAAGATATCGATGGAAAAACAGCAGTCGTGGATGGATTTCAAGGAACTCTGATCGTGGATCCGGACTCCGAAACCTTGCTTAAGTATGTGAAGAAAGAAGAAGAGGAACGCAGCAAGCAGGAACTTCTGCTTACCCTGAAGGGGAAAGAAACGGTTACGAAGAGCGGCAAGGCGATTCAGCGGTATGCCAACATCGGAGGGCTTTCTGATCTACAGTATGTACTGCAGAATGACGCAGCCGGAATCGGACTGTTCCGCAGTGAGTTTCTTTATCTGGAAAAGTCGGATTATCCAAGCGAAGAAGAACAGTTTCAGGTATATAAATCCGTAGCACAGACGATGGCGGGTAAAAAGGTAATCATCCGGACACTGGATATTGGAGCCGATAAGCAGATTGACTATTTTAACTTTCAAAAAGAAGAAAATCCGGCAATGGGATTCCGTGCAATCCGGATCTGCCTGAAGCGTCCTGAAATCTTTAAGACACAATTGAGAGCACTTTACAGGGCAAGTGTCTATGGGAATATTGCCATTATGTTTCCGATGATTACTTCTGTATGGGAGATCCGTGGTGGTACTAAAGACTCTTTACTCAAAGATAAAATTGTGCTAGAATGCGTTTCATAAAAGAAGAATGATGTACAGAATGATATACATGAATAATGTGCAGAAAGATGTACGGAAGATGTATAGAATGATGTGCTGAATAATATATTGAATAATGTACTGATAGAAATTACGTGAATGAAAACAAAGTCGTTTTCCAGGTGAGTGCCGGAAAGCGACTTTTTGTTTTGAAATTCAATTATTTGGAATCCACCCAATCGCCAGCCGCAGATTGGGTCCGGAGAGGATTTATGATTGAGAAACAAGAGTATATACCCAGTGACACTGATAGAATCAATGATCAGTGGGATGTCAAGCCAAGGTAAGGCTAGTATAACAGTTTTAAATTAACTACCCCATATCACTTGCCTATTTTCCCGATAGCACAGGATAAAAATCCTCAGCGTAGCCCGCTACGCCTGCGTTTTTGAAACAGCAACACTTGAAAAAACATTCTACGTTCTATTGTGCAGTTATTTAAGAAACGCTGCACCAGATACTCATGCTACGAGGGAGGAATAACAATATGAGCAGCAGAGACCAAATTCCAATGAAGGAAGAATCACAAGACCAGCAGGACCAGCAGCAGGGCTGTACCGCCGCCGAGGTTTTAGTGAAGTGCCTGGAAAAGGAAGGCGTGGAATACGTTTTCGGTATTCCGGGAGAAGAAAACCTGGATATGATGAATGCACTGGAGAAGTCCAACATCCGTGTCATTGTGGTACGGCATGAACAGGGGGCTGCATTCATGGCAGATATGTATGGACGGCTTACCGGAAAGGCGGGCGTGTGCTTTTCCACGTTAGGGCCTGGTGCCACCAATCTGATTACCGGTACCGCGGATGCAAACTCGGACGGAGCGCCGCTGATCGCAATTACCGGACAGGTGGGAACGGAGCGGATGCATCTGACGTCCCATCAGTATCTGGATCTGGTGGAATTGTTTGCTCCAATTACGAAGCGGAGCAAGCAGATTGTGAATCCGGATTCGGTCAATGAAATCATGCGGATTGCCTTTAAATATGCGGAGAGTGAAAAGCCGGGAGCCTGCCACATTGACCTGCCGACCAATGTAGCGAAGATGAAGGTGACTCCGGGACTTGCAGAAAAGCCAATTCACAAGCCGGTATGCTCCAAAGAGTATGCTTCCTTCAGCAGCATTGATCAGGCAGCAGCCATGATTTATAAAGCCAAGCATCCGGTAGTGCTCGTTGGACACAGCGCAGTGCGGAATCATGCGGGGGAAGCGCTTACCAGCTTTGCGGATGAACTGAAAATTCCGGTCGTGAATACCATGATGGCAAAGGGAATCATTCCTTATAATAATAAATACTCCATGTGGACGGTCGGTATTCCACAGAAGGATTATCAGAACAAGATTCTGGATATGGCCGACCTTGTGATTGCAATCGGCTATGATATTGTCGAATTTGCTCCGGGAAAATGGAATGCAGGTGGAAAGCATAAGATCATTCATATCGACCAGCGGTCTGCCCATATCAACATGCTTTATCAGCCGGAGGTACAGGTAGTCGGAGATATTTCCTATTCGCTGCAGCAGATAAAGTTCCGCTGTGAGGAAAAGGAAGAACCGGAAGAAATTCTTAATTTGAAAAAGGAAATGGTAAAGGAATACGAAAGCTATGCAGAGGATACTTCCTTCCCGATGAAGCCGCAGAAGATTCTGTATGATGTGCGGAAATTTATGGGAGAGGACGATATTGTGATTTCCGATGTGGGGGCGCATAAAATGTGGATTGCCCGTGAGTATAACTGCTATAAGCCCAACACCTGCATCATTTCAAATGGATTTGCAACGATGGGAATTGCGGTTCCGGGAGCGGTAGCAGCAAAGCTGATCAACCCGCAGAAAAAGGTTCTTGCGATCTCCGGTGATGGCGGCTTTATGATGAACAGCCAGGAATACGAAACGGCACTCCGGGAGGGAACACCGATTGTCACGCTGATCTTTTCAGATGCCAGCTATGGTCTGATTAAGTGGAAGCAGATCGATCATTTTGGAAAGCACTGCTATGTGGATTTCACGAATCCTGATTTCGTGAAGTATGCGGAAAGCATGCATGCCAAAGGATATCGTGTGGAAAAGGCAGAGGATCTGATCCCGATTCTGGAGGATGCTTTCAGGCAAAAGATTCCGTGTATCATCGACTGCCCGGTGGATTACAGTGAAAATACGAAACTGTCCGAGTATCTGCAGGAAAAATTTGAATAACATTCAGGATGGATGCAGAGCAATTTCTATTTGATTAAATTGGGGTAAGAGATTAAACTGAAAATGATCGGGGAAATAAATTCGCCATATGAAATTGCTATTCTGTATAAATGTAAGTATAACCTCAAAATGATCTATCAGACCTTTTTCATATATACATCTGAATGACAACAGAAGCAATTTGGCATGGCTCTGAATGGTTGTGAATAAGACGCAATATAGATCTTGTTACAAAAGAAATCAGGAAAGGGAGTATTTATGAGTAATAAAAAATACAGTCTGTTATATCCGCTTGAATCTGCGGAATATAAGAAGATCAGTCCGACGGCTTTGCATGATCTGGGGCTGGATCAGATCTGTAAGCAGCTGACACCAAAGGAATCGGAGCAGAATCTGATTATGAATACGATGTCGAAGCTGTGTGCAGATCCGTTTGTGACGCAGTACCGCTGTGATATTTTCGAGGACATGATTCATCATAAAGAAATGCGGGAGTCCCTGATGAAAATTCTGGATAAGATCAACTTCCTGAAGGACTACGGGTGCCTGAGCAAGGAATATGAAGAGCACGCAACGGTCTGGGATCTTCTGCATCGTCTGGACGAAATCAATGACTATATTGAGTGTGTGGATGCCATTTATCATTGCCTGGAGAATAAAGAGATCCATTCACAGGGGCTTGTCGGACTGCGCGATTATGTGAAGGAGCTTTATCACAGCAATGGATTCGGGGAATTGAGGAAAGATATTTCCGGGCTGAAAATCCATACTTCCCGGGTGAGGAGTATCACGGTCGGCATTAATCTGAATGACCGGTTTGAGGCAGACGCGGTCGGACTTTTGTCCATCAACAGTAAGCCGTTTACGAAGGCCGGTGTGCTGGGAAGCTTTTACGATCATATTACTTCGAAGGACAAGATCAATGAGAGTACGGAGTGGAAGGAGAATTATAAGTTCCAGCAGATAGAGGCCGGAGATTCCAATGCTGTTGCGGAGGCCATGTTCAAGGTAGGAAATCTTAATGCCATGGCAGGAAATCCAATCAATGCAGCGATCGGAATTTCAGCAATTGCAGATAATGATCCGTCCAGGGATGTTACCCGGTATATGGATCGAATTGTGAACCATATGATTTCCGGAATGGTGCGCAAGATCAGGGAAACCCTCAATAAGTATGTATCGATCACGATAACGGATATGACCGATCTGATTCCGGAATTACTGTACTATATCAAGTGGGCAGAATATATGGAAAAGCTAAAGCAAAAGGGAGTCCGGCTTGTGAAGCCGACGGTAGCCTCGAAACAGACAGAGGATGCTGATACGGACTTTACGATGAAAGCTGTTGGAATTTATAATCTGAAGCTTGTGGCAGCAGAGGATGCTGACATGACGAATGTAGTAACCAATGATCTCATTTTTGACCGGGAGCATCGGGTCTATATCCTGACCGGTGCAAATCGCGGAGGTAAGACCACGATCACACAGTCCATCGGACAGCTGTTTGTACTTGCACAGGGTGGTATTTATGTTCCGGGAGAAGCGTTCTGCTTTGCTCCGGCAGATAATATCTATACGCATTTCCCGGCAGATGAGGACAAGACCTTTGACCTGGGGCGCCTTGGAGAGGAATGCAAGCGGTTTAAGGAAATGTATGCCGATGCAACGAAGCACAGCCTTTTCCTTATGAATGAAACCTTCTCGACCACATCGTTTGAGGAGGGGTATTACATTGCGCGGGATTCAGTCAGAGCCATCCTGAAAAAGGGAATGCGGACGATCTACAATACCCATATGCATAAGCTGGCGTTTGATATTGATGAGATCAATGAAGAAGATTACGATGGAAAAGCCTTTTCGCTTGTAGTGCACAATGAGGGAGAGAAGCGTTCCTATAAGATCGAAATCGCGCCTCCGATCGGCAAATCCTTTGCAAGTGATATTGCCAGGAAGTATGGTGTGACGTATGAAATGCTGACAGAAGATAAACTTGTTTGAGTCATATGATACAAGTAAGTTTGTGTTGAACCTGTTTGAGTAATATGTTACAAGGTAACTATTCAGTACAGGTCGAAGTATTTACTGCTGAGACCGTAAGATAATGATTCAGTAATGCAAAATCCCATCGGCGAAGCCGATTTGGAATGGATTTTGCATCGTAACTGTGAGGGTACTGAACAGTTACGTTACAAGTAAGTTTGCACTGTCAGAAAATTGGAAAAGAGGGATAAATCATGTTTGGTAGACCGGATCATACCTATAATGATATTCGTGAAAAGTCGCTGATGCAGTGGCTTGATGAAATGGAGCAGCATCCGGATATTGCGGTGCACGGTGGCGTGAAGCTTGCCAGGGAATATGTCGATCATCTGAAAACGGAGATCACACGTCTGGAAAGTGAGAATGCATTGAAAACGGAATATTTAAAAAAGATGAAAGAAAAGAAATAGGAAGCACTCAGGGGATCCGGAGTGCTTCCTATTTCTTCAGGACACTGACGGTATCAAAGCTGGTAACCTGATATCCCTGCTGTTCATAATTAATTTTATCCTCTTCGGACAATCCGTATAAGAGATAAATGCCACTCTCACCGGTCGGATAACTGTGAAAGATATAGTTCTGGCATTGACTGATGTCTAAAAAGGCAGCCGGATAATTGGTATATTCTACGGAGGCTTTGTATTCATCCGGAGTGATTGGTGAAAATACCAGAATCTGTTCATAATTAAAGGAATCCCCAACGTGGATGGTCTGACCTGCGTCACGTTGGCTTTCGGCATAGAGAACGGCCGGTTCAATGCCTTTTTTAAAATATTGACTGATATTGTCTGCATATGTTGTGAAGTAAAAATGTTCAAAAGAAATAAATGCTACAATAAATAATGCAGCGATCGCCACATCTATATGAGGAATCCCCTTTTTAAATAACCGGATATACTGATCAATTCCAATCGCCATAAAAATGAGAACCCATGTATGGATGCAATTAATCCGGTTGACGTTGACATGAATCAGCATTCCGAGAACCACGGCCGGTACGAATTGGAACATAAAGAAGGTATAACCGTCATATTTTCGATCCTTCAGGCTTTTGCAGGTCCGTTTCAGGCAGACGGCAAGACCGGTTACGGTAAATACCAGTCCATATTTATAATAAAGTCCGAATTCAGCGGTACTATTCCAATAACAGCCATCATTTTCTGTTAAAAGGAGCTGAAGAAGTGCCCTGAATTTCTCCGGAATATCCAGAGCAGAAACGTCGGAGCTGCGGAAATAGATCAAACGTGGAACGGAGAACCATGGCGTTACAATCTCCGGCAGGATATCCATATTAACGAGATAAAAAAGAATGACGGGAATGGTAAATACAATAAAAGTCAAAATTGAAATTATAATATATTTTGTAATCTTTGTTTTGTGTACATATAAAAGGTACAATCCCTGCATCAGAATTATGATGGGAACGATCGGCCATACAGCAGCATAACAATATAGGCTCAGACCATAGAATACAGCAGATAAAATGAAAAAGGGCTGCTTTTCTATTCCATAAATAAAGAATAACAGTCCAAACAGCAGAAAGCCAACGACCAGATTACTTTCCAGTGCCCAGCGGGAAAGCATAATATGCCAGGGACTGACTGCTAAAAGGAACATGGCAAGTAAGGAGCATTTCCAGTCGGCTACTTTGCTGACAATTTCTTCTATGGCAAACAGGGATAAGATACCGATCAGCATCTGCGGCAGTCGGAAGACCCAGGTATGCATGCCGAAAAGTGCAATAAACGGCATCATCAGATAAGTATTTAAAGCATTCATGCCGCTTCCCCAGGCTGTCAGATACATGGGATAGGAGTATCCAAAGGAGTCCTTTCCGTAATGCAGCAGGGACCATGCTTCCCGCGCAGCAAACGCCTCATCCTGGTTAATTCCGCCCGGGACATCACCAAACATCCATAACCGCGCTCCAATCCCAAGGATCAAAATGAGGATAAATAATAACTTCTGTATTTTCTCATCGGATAGATGCATAGTTTCATAGATTCTTTTGTTCATATCGGGATCCTTTCTTCCCGAAAAGCGTAGCATAAACAACTCGAAAAAGCAAATCAGTACAATCCGGCAGCTTATGAATGGCTAAGGCTGAACTGTTACGCAAATCAGAGTCAAATGTCAATATTGTGTTAGAATAGTAAAAAATAATTAAAGAATGGAATAAAAAAACATTATATGCTATCATTATAATCGAAATGGGTATGATCCATACCGGAAGGAAACAGTAAATAATTAAGGAAACAAAAGCAGCAACAAAAACGAAAAGAAAGGGTAGGGTAACAACATGAAATTCAGTAACGGATGCTGGTTACAGAAGGAAGGCTGCAGCTGTTTTGCACCTGCAGAAGCATATTTCACCAAGATCGAAGAAAAGAAAGTCACCATCTGCGCACCGACCGCGCACATCGTGACAAGAGGAGATACCTTGGGCGGTATCAACCTGACACTGGAGATTACCTCTCCGGCACCGGAAATTTTAAGAGTGCGTACTTATCATTATAAGGGAGAAGTGGTGAATACTCCTTCCTTTGAACTGGAGCTTAAGGAAGAGCTTCCGCTGGATGTAACAGACAGCGAAGAAGAGATCAGCATTAAGAGCGGCGAGCTGACCTTAGTCATTACGAAGAAAAACTGGTCCATGACCTATTACCGCAATGGCGAAATGATTACCAGAAGTGCAGGACGTGACCTTGCACTTATGAAGACTGATTTCAAGGGCTTTGCCTATAACGATACGGACGCAGAAGAAACCTATATGCGCCAGATGCTTTCCTTATCGGTTGGCGAACTGGTTTATGGTACCGGAGAGCGTTTCACTCCTTTTGTAAAGAATGGACAGAGCATTGACATCTGGAACGCTGATGGTGGTACCAGCACCGAGCAGTCCTACAAGAACATTCCGTTCTTTATTACCAATAAGGGATATGGTGTCCTTGTTAATCATCCGGAGAAGGTTTCCATCGAAGTTGCAACCGAAATGGTAACCAGAACCGAATTTTCCGTACCGGGTGGCTATCTGGATTACTTCCTCATTAACGGACCGACCATGAAGGAGGTACTGACACGTTATACCGACCTTACCGGTAAGCCGTCTCTTCCGGCACCTTGGACCTTTGGACTGTGGCTCTCCACTTCCTTTACCACGAACTATGATGAAGCAACTGTTATGAGCTTCATTGATGGAATGTTAGACCGTGGAATTCCGCTTAGAACCTTCCATTTCGACTGCTTCTGGATGAAGGAATTCCATTGGAGTGATTTCGTATGGGATAACCGTGTATTCCCGGATCCGGCAGGACTCCTTAAGAGAATTAAGGCAAAGGGACTGAACATCTGCGTCTGGATCAACAGCTACATCGGACAGGAATCCGTACTTTTCAATGAAGGTATGGAAAAGGGCTACTTTATTAAGAGAACGAACGGTCAGGTATGGCAGTGGGATATGTGGCAGCCGGGCATGGCAATCGTAGACTTTACGAATCCAGAAGCTTATCAGTGGTTCCAGAGCAAGCTGGAGGTTCTGCTTGATATGGGCGTTGACTGCTTCAAGACCGACTTCGGTGAGAGAATTCCTTCCGAAGGTGTGGTTTACCATGATGGCTCCGATCCGAAGAAGATGCACAACTACTACACTTACCTTTACAACAAGTGTGTTTACGAATTATTAGAGCGTAAGAGAGGCAAAGGACAGGCTGTTCTCTTTGCACGTTCCGCAACTGTTGGCGGTCAGAAGTTTCCGGTACACTGGGGCGGTGACTGCTGGTCCGATTATGAATCCATGGAAGAAAGCCTTCGCGGCGGTCTGTCCCTGTTAATGAGCGGATTCGGATTCTGGGCACATGATATTGGTGGATTTGAGAATACCTCTACCGCAGATGTTTATAAGCGCTGGGTAGCATTCGGACTCCTTTCTTCCCATTCCAGACTGCACGGTAGCTCCTCTTACAGAGTACCGTGGGTTTATGATGATGAAGCAGTAGATGTGGTTCGTTTCTTCACCAGATTAAAGGCGCGCTTAATGCCTTACCTTTACAAGACCGCAATTGAAACCTCCGTTACCGGTGTTCCGACCATGAGAAGCATGGTTCTGGAATATACCGAGGATAAAACCTGTCATTATGTGGATAAGCAGTATATGCTGGGTGATAACCTTCTGGTTGCTCCGATCTTCAACGACCAGAGCATGGCTGAGTACTATCTGCCGAAGGGAACCTGGACCGACTTCTTTACCGGAGAAGAAAAGGAAGGCTGTGGATGGATTACCGAAAAGCACGGCTACTTAAGCATTCCTCTTATGGTGAAGGAGAACTCTATCGTAGCAATAGGTGCACATGATGACAAGCCGGATTACGATTATGGCGATGGCGCAGAATTACGGCTTTATGCATTAAAGGATGGCAGGAATGCAGAAGCAGTTGTTTATGGCATGGATCAGAAGGAAGAGATTGCCATGACTGCAAAGAGAGAAGGAAATCAGATCCATATTACCGTTAAGAGCGACAGGAATTACGCTGTCCGCCTTGTAAATGTGGCAGCTGCTTCCGTATCTGCAGGTGATGTGAAGACCGAAGGCAAGGATACTGTAATCAGCCTTTCCGGAAGTGCAGAGGTTACCGTTACGCTGTAAGCCGGTACAGAACAGGTTGTGAAGGTCGTGAAATAATGCAGATGCATCCATATGAATAACAATATAATCAGTATCACCTCCGGGAGAAAGGGATTCCTTTTCTTCCGGAGGTGTTTTCTAAATGTTATCACGGCTGACAAGATGATAACTTGCAGTATCTTCAACAGTATTAGTGCGGTATTTAAGTGGGGTACACCCCATAATATCCCGGAAAGTCCTGGTGTAATGACTTGCACTTGAAAATCCGACAGCATAAGCAATATCGGTAATGCTGTCACGAGTGTAGGTCAGAAGATCGAGACTTTTTTGAATGCGGTAATGGATCAGGTATTCCCCGGGGGTCTTGGAGGTATAGGTACGAAAGAGTTTGGTGCAAAGAGTTTTTCCTACACTTCCTACATCAGCAATTTCTTCAAGAGAAACTTTTTCATGGTAATGCTCCTGAATATAAAGAAGCATGGATTTGAAGGTACCGATCCGGGCAGCGGAAACAGGGGAGGGAAGTACTGCCTTTTCCAAATGGGCATAGAGGATCTTAAACATCCGGATAAAAGATTCCAGAATTTCCAGTTCAATGTTTTTAATATCGGGAGACTCAAACATACGTACAAGCTCATCAATAATCTGTTTTGTCCAGTCCCCGGATGATAATAAAAGGTAGTCAAAGGAATTGGGTGAAATTACGGGAAACAGATAGGTCTGCTGGATATATCGGGTGGAACACAGCAGGCATGGATGAACAATGGCACAGTAAAAAGCACAGCTTTTTCCGGGAAGGGACCGGTTGGAGTGAATTCGTTTGGAATTAACCAGAATGCCTTCGCCGGCGTGGATGATGATATTTTGGCCATTTACGTGATATTCCAGTTCTCCTTCCACGACATAGAGGTATTCCAGATCTTCATGCCAGTGATCGGGAACAAAATAGTGCTGGTTAGCTGAAAAGTAGGCACTTGATGAAAAACATTCAAACTGCGGGTTATTATATTCAATAATCTGGGAGTGATCATTTCGTTTTGTAAAGAAATCGTTTTCTTTTATCATAATATCTCTCCAATACGATATATTTTGACATAAATATATGGTTTTTATGTAGAAAAAAAGGTTCTATACAAGATATTATTATATTATATGCTGTGATAAACAACAAGGAGTATGTTTGTAAATGTGGGAACGACACAGTTGTAAGGGAAGAGAGGAATGGCAATGAGAACGAGGATGAAGGAACGTTTTGGAAGCTGGAGCTTTTATAAGGAGGCACTGGCAATTGGAATACCCGTGATGCTGCAGGCATTGATTCAGAGTCTGGTATCACTGATAGACAGCTTTATGGTAGCTGGCCTTGGTGATGTGAAGATGTCCGGAGTGAATATTTCCGGGCAGATCTGCTTTATTTTTATGGTAATGCAGAATATGATCTGTGCATCCGGAGGAATTTTTCTGACACAGTATTTTGGAGCAAAGCAAAGGGAAGGAATGCGGCAGAGCGTTGCATTTAAGGTGGTTGCGTCGCTTTCAACCTGTATATTTTACTTTCTTGCAACATTTGTCTTTACCAGACCTGTCTTAAGTCTTATGGTGATTGGTAATTCACAGGCAGAGCTGATCCTGGAGGAAGGACAGAAATATATGTATCTGATGGGATTTATAGGAATCCAGATGATGATTTCCTCCATTCTGTCTTCTTCCTATCGGGAGATTGGACGAGTAAGGGTAATACTGGTCATCACTTTGATTGCTGCCGGATCCAATGCGTTCTTGAACTGGGTATTGATCTATGGACATCTGGGAATGCCGAGACTGGAGGTAGAGGGTGCAGCATATGCAACTATCATTGCCAAGACAGTAGAAATGCTGCTCTTAATTGGTTATACCATCAAGGAACGCCCGGAATTTATCAGCTTCTCCGTCTTTAAAAGAATTGACTGGGCATTGTTTGGACGGATTTTGAAGAAAGGGTCACTCCTGATTATATCCCAGATGATGTGGGTTCTGTCAGAAAGCTTTACGGCTGCAATTTATAATGGAAGGGGAAATGCAGCAGTCGTATCCGGTATGGCAGCAAGCTTTTCCATTGCCAATCTGTTCTTCATTTCCTTTGATGGGATTACGACTGCAACAGGAGTCCTGATTGGTAAATCATTGGGAAGGAATGAACTGGATGATGCCCGGAAGGAAAAGACGTGGATGCTTTCTGCAGCAATCATATTTGGATGTATAATGTGTCTTGTCGGAGTGGTGACCGTTCTGCTTGTACCGGTTGTTTTCGGAAATTTGAGCATTGATGCACAGAATATCTGCCGGGCAATGCTTCTGCTGATGGCACTTTTCATGCCACTGTGGACCTATGTGAATACACAGCTTGCAGTATGCCGGGCAGGAGGAGATACGAAGGTCGGTTTTTTTGTAGACGGCGGAACGACGGCTGTCATGATTCCAATGCTTCTCATTCTGGCATTCTTTACCAATGCCAGTCCGGTTATGATGTACTTTGGAGTGAAAGCACTGGATGTTGGTAAAATTATCGTTGCCACACATGAGATGAAGAAGGAACGTTGGGTCGTAAATCTGTCGAACGCATAAAATGCCATGGAAATTAGCAAGGATACGGAATTAACGCCCGGACATTTCTGCCCGGGCGTTGCATTTTATTTTTCTTTATTTGTAACTATTCTGAATCAATGTCACTTAGTTAAGCGTATTACAAATTAA
>ULUU01028556.1_pt1 | contig 15321 bp, 16 predicted proteins | sample 1958871 | NCBI WGS metagenome assembly ULUU01 (sample SAMEA4835770, study PRJEB28245) | human gut metagenome | biome: gut microbiome; material: fecal sample | place: Denmark | collected 2008 | reverse complement strand
AATCCCTCTCTTACGAAGAGATAACCTATTTTGCTAAACACACTCCTACAGATTTTTCAATATCATCTCGTTCGCCTTGTCCACCAAAGAATTGTCCAATGATGCCAGATAGATTTGAGTAGTCGCCTCGGAATCATGTCCCATTCCCTCGCTGATGACGGAAAGCGGTACATTCTTGTTCTTTGCTATGCTTGCCCAAGAATGGCGGCTGACATACATAGTGAGATTCACTTGCAATCCTACGATTATTGCTATTTCTTTTAGCTTGTTATTGACGAGGCGTAGTGCATTACGGTATTGTCGCTGCTCATTACCCACCTTATTGATTATAGGCAGCAGGTAATCAGTCCCATTTCTCTGGTATTTGTCGACTATTTCCTGCATACACTTCTCCCACCTGATGAAAAGCTGTTGCCCCGTCTTGCGTCTGCGGTAAGAAAGGATTCCATTCTGTAAGTCTTTCTTTTTCAAGTAGGCCATGTCAATGAACGACATTCCACGTGTATAGAACGAGAAGAGGAACATATCCCTTGCAAACTCCAATGACGGATTCATGGACAAGTCCAATTCCTTAATCTGTTTAATGGCTTTCAGTGGAATGGCACGTTTCACGGTCTTGTCTATGCCTGTATAGACGTGCCGGAATGGATTGCGCTGTTCCGTCAGTCCTTTCTCCACGGCACGATTATACACCGCACGGAGTATGCGCATATAGAATGAGACTGTGTTCATGGTTATATCCTGCGCCTTCATGTAAGCCTCATATTCCATCATAAGGTCGGAGCTAAATTCGTCCAACAGGACATCGCTATCTTCCCGGAAGCGCATGAAGCTTTTTAGCGTGGCTGCATAATTCTCCGCTGTCCGTTCCTTGTTAAGCAGTTTCAGACGAACAATGACACCCTCCATGAACCGGAAGAAGGATTGTTCCCTTGTGGCCTCTTGATATTCCTCCACAATACTATCTGCCGTGAAAACATTACCGCTGTTTTCCATTCTTCCAATGATGGCTTTCAGCCTCTTCAAATCCCATCCGATACGTTCCTTTATCGAACGTAGAATATCTGTTCTTCCATTGGCAGAAAGAATTACTACACCGCTTTTCTCATTCCATTCCTCCCGGAACACCCGGTAATCCGTCTTTATCTGACGGATTACTCGGTTATGGATGACTTGGTAGTATATTGTCCCTTCCTTGTCTACGACAGTCGAAGGGCGGAACTTGACCTTTACCGATGCCATATATCAATCGGATTTAAGGTTATCGGTCGGAGATTTGCCTTTCATGTCTTCCTGCATGATGCTGTCGGAAACGGCTTTCAAAGTCGTGCCATATCCGTCCGCCTGTTTCCGTACCCACTCGATGGCTTTTTCGTCCCGGCGGATGTCGAACACCTTGTTCAGCCAAAGCACATCATTGGCATTGCATCCGCCCCAAGAGCGGATGGCACGGAACTTCAGCGCATCATCGGCATACTGACGTTTGGACTGCCATTGTCCGATGTTGCCCCACAGGGACAAGGCGCATATCACACCAATCCCCACAACGAAAGAAAAGACCTTGCTCGATTTGATGTCGAAGCTGTGCCTGTGGATATGATCCTGTCGGGGCAGTTGCTGTTGAACATCCGGTACTTTAAACTGTTCTTCAAGGAAACCGATTCGCTTCAAAATCACGGTTGTCACCTGTGCATAAGCCTCCCATTGCCTTGCCAACAAGTCCTTAATCTCTTCGGATTGAGCCTTTGTCGTTTCCACAACAGCCTCCTTAATCGGGGATAAATCCGGCTTGTCATTCCCGATTTGAGGCTGTCGGTCTGCCACGTCGGGCAACTCTTCCAATTTACTTTTGATGCCATTTAAGGTTGTCTTGATTTCCTCAAAGAGGATGAATACATTGTTATTGTCTGCCATAGTTACCAATTGATTTTACGTTGTTTCTTCTTTTTCTTGTTTCTCAAATAAGGATCATAAGGCTGCTGTTCCTCCAGTTGATTGCTTGGAGAAAACAAGCCTAAAGACCCCTCGATAAGATTGCCGCCACTATCTGAAATTTGGCTTATCTCGTCCCGATTAGATTGCGGATGTGGTTGCGGTCGCATCTGTCGTTCCTCGTAATTGTTACGGCTCAATGCCGCGTCAATCTTGGAATAGCTGAAAGCGCGGTCTATCTTCGAGCCGTTGAAGCGGTAGCCGTTCATCGTAAAGACTATACCTTGAATTTCGTTTGTCTGCCCCTTGTACTTGAACTGCACATCGACGCCCTGCCGCTTCAACCGTTCAAGCAAGGTGTTCCAATCCTTGCATCTGCCGACTTCCGCCTTCAAGATTTGATATAGCCCGTACCTCGTCTTGTCCGGCTCTCGCAAACGCTCTACCTTCACTTGCTCCTTACCATTGGCAAAGTGAAGCCCGTATTTTTTGATAAGCTCCTTGCAGATGCGCTCGCTGCGAAAGCGGTCGTTCCTGTCGGAAATGGTCTTGCCGTTATTGTCGATACGGTTGAACGCTATATGCACGTGCGGATGCTCCTTGTCGAAGTGCCGCCCGATGATGTATTGCGTATCCTTGATGCCCATCCGCTCCATATACTCACGGGCTATCCGAGCCATGACCGCATTGTTCAGCCGTGGCGCATCCTCCTTTGAGAAGCTCAATGCGATATGCCCGACAGCCTTTGTCACCCTCGGATTCATCCGTGCCTGACCGGTGAATCCCTGCGCTATCGTGTCGTTATTTTCCAAAAATAAGCCGTCCGCATCTATGATTTGAGTACCTTTTTCATCGTTCAGAATGTAGTAAACCACACCCTTGAAGTCCGAGCCTTTCATGATTTTGGCTATCATAGGCGTATCCGGTTTACAAGGTTGTCTATCTCTATCACCAGTGTGCGACAGGGTATGAACACGGAAGTGTAGCCCTCCGCATTCGCTTTTCTCGCCAACTGGTTCAGGTTGTTCGCCATGCCGCACAGTTTGCGGATAAGGTCGCCGTGCTCTTTCGAGAGCCGTTCTTTCACTCCGCCTTTCGTGATGCAACCACGGATAAATTCACTGGCTGAAATTCCTGCCGACTTCGCCTTGGACTTCAACAGGTAGTAGTCCTCCGTTGCCATCTTTACCGTGATACGGTATTTCAGTTTCTCGGCAGCTCCCTTGACGGGGCGACCGCCCTTGTTGGCTCGTTCCCGTCCGTTGTCCTTTCTCTTTTCGTTGTCCATAATATCCTAAAATTTAATGTATTCACTAAGTGCAATGATTACATGAAGAATAGACCAACGGGATGTGCCTTCCCTGCGAGGTTTGGAGCGGGGCAAGCGGTTTCGGTCTGCCCGAAACATAAACTTGCTCCCTCCAAACTTCGTTACAAGTGATTTTGAGCATCTATGAAAGATACCCCGAACACACCCCGTCGGTCTTGTCTTAATTCCTACAATTTACGCCACTGTTCGATGTCGTTTCCGTAGGAGGCGAAGTGCTGACGGGCGAGGTTTTCGACCAGCCCCGACACGCTCATCCCCCTGCCTCCGAGACGGCGGACTATCTCATCCAGCCTGTCACGCACCTCACCGCTGACGAACACAGGCTTGCGGTCTGTGATTCTGGGAACTTGCAGATACGTGGAGCGATACTCCTCCAAAGAGAGTCTGCGTTGTTTGCTGCTGATGCGTCCGGTAACAGTCCGTTTAACGGGTATTTCCGTTTCAACCGAAGCGATCTCCACATCCTCTTCATCGGCATCGTCGGTTCCAGCTTCATCCTCCTGTACATCCTGCCCGTCAGGTCGGATTGTTTCTGAAGCCGCAGCCTGTATTGCGGATATGTCCGGTGCATCCAACGGAGGAAAGAGTGCCGTCTCTTCCGTGGCTGTGTCTTGCTCCGGCTCGGAAATCTTTGCTTCCGGCTCACGTCTGTTCATGGAAGGCAGATAGTCTTCCAGTCTGAAGTTCTTGTACGCTTCATCGTTCTCGTAATTTCTTTTCTTTGCCATCTTGTTACATTTTAAAAGTTAATACTCGTGGTCTGTATGCGCATAGTCGACCGATTGTCGGAAGCAAAATAACTGCCTGTGATTCAATAGGTCAAGCATTCGGATTCTCTTAGGCAATTTTGTGCGGTTTTGCCGTATGGCGATAGAAACATCGGTGAGGATTTCACCGATTTGCCGGATGTGAATGCCCCAGGGGGTAAAGGTTCAGGCACGGGCAATTTCAGAATTAAGCTCTTATTTTGACTGTGACTTCTTTATTAAATATCGGAATTAAGGGCTGAACGGATCGGGCTATCGGTGAGCTGTGCCTAAGCCAACCGCTACCACCCTGTGCCACATGCTGCCACTTCCGGAAAATCCATTGTCGGGTAACGGATTGTATATTTCTTTGCGGAAAAAGGAATGATAACGACTAAAAGAAAAACGGTAACCCGGACAAAGGCTACCGTATCGGCGCAACACGCTGCCACTTTGGAGAAATCCATTGCAGAACAGCTGATTCTGTATTCCTTTGCGGCAAAAGAAACAGTAACAATTAAAAGAAAGACAATATGGAAATCGTATCAATCGAAAGAAAGACCTTTGAGGCGATGGTCGCCAAGTTCGACCATTTTGTACGCCGTATGGATGCCGTCTGCCGGCGGCATGGAGAAAAGACAATGAGCGAGTGGATGGATAATCAGGACGTGTGCCGGATGCTCAACATCAGCCCACGCACGTTGCAGACTCTTCGGGATAACGGCACATTGGCATATAGCCAAATCAATCACAAAACCTACTACCGTCCCGAAGATGTGAAGCGTATCGTTTCCATCGTGGAGGACAAACGAAAGGAAGCGAAGTTCAAGGGCAGGACAATCTGATAACCGAATAGAGTAACAACAATAATTCCACTAAATCCAAAGTAATATGAACGAACTGATTAACAGAGACAACGAGTGGATAATCCATTTCATGGGCAGCCTTGACCGGCTGCTGGACAATGTAGAGCATCTGACCGCTCACTACCGCCCGACATTAGGCGGCGAGCGTTTCTTCACCGACAAGGAGGTGTCGGCACGGCTGAAAGTGAGCCGCCGTACGCTTCAGGACTACCGCAACGAGGGTCGCATACCCTACATACAATTAGGCGGCAAAATCCTCTACCGTGAATCGGACATCGAAAGGATGCTGGCTGACGGATACCGCTCCGCCTACCGACAGAGGGCAACCTGATTTTCTTGAAGGAGCGCAGTTTGCCGTCTGCCCCATGATTGCGGAGCAATGAACTCTCGGCAAAAAGGAACGGCTTACGGATGAAGCATCAATATCTTGCTTCGTCTGTAAGCCGTTCCTTTCTATCTTCTGATTTCCCATCAGTCGCTTGTTTCCGCCCACGGATGCCTCTTTTGCGTGTGGCGGGCAGTGGCAAGGTTTCCGTGGAGAATACGCTCTGAAAGAGGAAGATTGTCCACGGAACGGCTCTGCCGCCTGACCTTGCCAATGCCGTCAGAGCCACACGCTACCTTTGCATCCGACATTGGGAACAAGTGGCTGGCGGGATGGACTTCAACTATACCATCGGTTGTTACCTCTGCCACAAGAGAAGAACAGTGTGAACGGATTCCCTTTCTTGGTGGCGCAGATTTCACTTATTACAAACCGTCTGAACAGAATACTTTCTTTACTGCATATCCTGAATGCAACGGCTACGACCATTTCAAGGTTGTAAGTGTCACAGCTGATACCGTCTGGTTGTCTGATATATCGCATTGTATCGGCTTCATTCAGTTCCTTGTTCTTGTAGATTACCCGTATCGCCTTGCGGACATCGCAGGAGAACACACCGAACAGGTCGGCAATCTCAAATTGCGTCATCCACACGGGTGCGGTCGGCATAATGACAGCACCCGTTTCACTGATTGTTATTATTCCTCTTTTCATAATATGCTGAATTGATATTGTTTATTTACTGTTATTTGTTTTTTCGCAGGTAAATTGCATCTTTCTGCGTTCCATCAGCTTGTCCATGTCCTTTGAGATTTTATCATCGGTTATCCGTGCATAACCCTGTGTCGTCCGAATATTGGAGTGTCCCATCATCTTGGCGATACTCTCAATCGGTATATCTGCCGAAATCAAAAATGTTCCGAAACTGTGCCGACTTTGGTGATAGGTCAAGTTTTCCTCTTTCCCTATGGTTATTCCCAACTCGTGAACCTCAAACCATAGGGCATCACGGTTGGGAAGAGGAAACACGGGCTTCTCGTCATCGGTCGTGTTATACAGCGACAATATCCGCTCCGCTATGGGATGTAAGGGTATGAATGCCTCCACCTTTGTCTTTTTTCGGTTGATGCGGATGTACCGTCTGCCATCAGCGTTTGTTCCGATATGGTGGGGATGAAGAAGTTTGATGTCCACATACGCCAGTCCCGTCAGGGTGGAAAATATGAAAGCCCGTCTTGCCAGTTCCATACGCTTGTCATACATCGGTGTGGAAAGTATCTTCTTGAACTCCTCACGGCTGATGTACCTGTGCCTTGCTTCCGGCTTTGTCTCATATTCCAAGTCCTCACAGGGATTTACACGGAGAATCTCCTTGTCTACTGCAAGGTACAACAGTCGGTTCAGCCAACGCAGGCAATGGTTGGTCTGGGAAGCCCCGAAGTTCTTGCATTTCTTCAAGTGGGCTTTGTAGGACTTGCCGAAATCCTCCGTCACTTCTTCAAGGGGAATGTCCTTTTTACCGATGGACGTAAGAAAATCCGTCAGGTACTTCTGATAATACATTGAACTTCGATAGGAAGAAGTCGAGTCTATTTCTTCGGAATGCTTCTTCAACCGCTCACGTTCCCATTCTCCCATCTGTAGAAGAGTGGTCGGATGGATGTTGTTCAAGGATATGTGGTTCTTCAAAATCTCGGCACTGACCACACCTTGCGATTTCAGTATCTCATTGTAGGCTTCCTCTGTCAGTCGTAAATATTCTCGTAAGCGGTTATTTTCCCTTACGGATTTAATCTCGTTTTTCTTGCTGTTCCATTCTTCCGGTCGGCAATAAATCCCCGTACTGATGGCAGTCTGTTTGCCGTCAATGGTTATGCGGCAGAGTATGGCGGTCGTACCGTCAGCCTTTACTTTGCTGCGGTTAATGTAGGGTAAAAGTGAAAATGTGCTTCGCATATAGTTTTCTGTATTAAAGGATTAAAGAACTAATTGAAAATCTTTGGTGGCTTCTATGAACTTGTCCATGTCCTCGAAAAGTTTCTTCGGGCTGACACGGGCATAGACCTGTGTTGTGGAAATGTCGGAATGTCCCAGCATCCTGCTGATGGTTTCTATCGGCACACCTGCTTCAAGCGTAATCAGCGAGGCGAAGCTGTGCCTCGCCTGATGATAGCACAAATCATCCTTGATGCCTGCCAGTGCCGCCAACGCTTTCATGTGCCGCTTCATGTTCGGATGGTGGATTATCGGGAAAAGCGTTTCCCTTGTCTCGTCCTTGTATTTTTCAAGCAACGCCAACGCTTCGGGAAGGAGCTTCACGCTCGCCCTATGCTCGTTCTTCTTCCGACGGTATTTCAGCCACAACGCCCCGTTGTCGTCTGTGTACAAGTTTTCATTCGTAATAGAAACCGCATCGGCGTATGATACGCCCGTGTAGCAGGCAAACAGGAAAAGGTCACGTGCCAGCATGTGGGATTTTCTGTAAGCAGGTATTTCCACGTCACGGATTTTCTCGAACGATTCACGGCTCAATGCCCGTGGTGTCCTTTCCGATTGTTTGGGCAGGGCAAAATGCTGGAAATGGCATTTCTCGGCATACCCTTTTTTGTAGGCAAGGCGACAGATCTTTTTCAGAATGGCAAGATGGTGGCGGACGGTATCAATTGCATAGCCTTTCTCTTCCATGGCGAAAGCCTGATAGTCGTGGATGAACTGCTCCGTCAATTGCCCGAATGCCAAGTCCCTGACCTTGTACCTGTGCCTGATGAACTCCCCGAGTGTCAGACGCATATAGTGATAGCCGGGGTAAGTGCCTTTCGCACGGTCTATGCCGATACGGGCTTTGAGGTCGTCACAGACAACGTCCGTCATTTTCATGAGCGTCATCTGCGTTTCCATGCTGCCTTGAAAATGATTCTTCACATCGGTGGCATCAAAATCCACTTTACGGCTTACAAGGTTATCGAAGGCGTTGTTCACCGCCAACAGCAACTTTTCAATCTTGGCATTGGTCTCCACCGCCTCCTTGCCCTTGCCGTTCAGACGGCTTTCACGAGGATTCCACAATTCGGGAGTGCAGGACAGCTTGCAACTGAATTGCGCCATACTCCGGTTTACGGTGATTCTTCCCATTATCGGGGCTTTGCCCGACTTGTCCGGTTCGCTCTTTTTGAGGTAGAGCAGCACCTTGAATTTTTCCACTTTCATACGCTTATATTTTTTGTTGGCAAAATTAGCCTGTCTATAAGCGTTCCTTGATACGCAAAATACTGTGGATGAGCGCAAACGAAACGGTGAGGACTTCTTTTCATTGCCTACCGTTACCGACATCCGTTTCGGTAACTGCCCGGCTAACGGTTTGGTAACCGAATGACCTCAATATTCCATTACCGTTTGCATTTTCCACATTTAGCAAAATACAGAAACATTGCTCATTTCAAACGACTTACGTTTAATCTTCACCTCTACGCTTTTCCTTGCAGTGCCTATCACTTTCCATTGCAGCCGCCATTCATTCGCCACGATGATGCTTACGCTCGGTGCGGACATCTACACGACATCCAAGCTGCTCGGCCATGCCAATGTGAACACAACATCCATTTACGCCAAGATAGTTGACCAAAAGAAGATAGAAACGGTCGGACTTGTAGATAACTTCTTCTCAAGATAACAGCAAACAGAGGGAAAAAGATGAAAATAACAATACGCACACGGACGCTTCGGACGGGAAGCCGCTCGATATACCTTGACTTCTACGACAAGGGCAAGCGGTGGAATGAGTATTTGAATATCTTTCTTGTGCCGGACGGTGAACCGGACGCGAAAAGGCTCAATGAGGCCGCTATGGCAAAGGCCAACGCCATAAAGTCCAAACGGATGCTCGGCATAGAGGGCGAAACGGAAACAACCGACGGCAATCAGTCGGAACTACCGAAGCGTGTGTTTGCCGATTGGCTTACCGACCATATAGAGGAAATTAGACGTAATCCGGCTTATGCCGCATCCACATACCGGAACTACCGTTCAACGGTGAATGTGATAAAGGCATATTTGCAGCACAGGCATAGACCACGGTTGCTGATGGCGAAAATAGACAGAGGCTTTATCCTCGGCTTTATTGACTTCATAGAGCAGACCTACCGCAACACCAAATCGCCCGACAATCCAAAGGAATTGTCGCACCATACGCTGCACCTCTATCAATCCACGTTAGTGCGTATGCTCAATGCAGCTGTAAAAGATGGCGTATTGGATAGAAATCCGTTCTACTCGCTGGAACGGAAAGACCGAATCGGCAAGCAACAGGCCGAAAAAGAATACCTGACCAAAGAAGAACTGAAAGCGTTTGCCGAAGCTCCCACCGTCAATGAAACGACCAAGAGGGCTTTCTTGTTCTGCTGCTTCACCGGGTTGCGGTACAGTGATATAAGTACATTGACATGGCGTGACATCAGACAAGGCGATAACGGCTGGATGGTATCGGTCAAGGCCATGCAAAAGACAGGCAAACAGGTGGTGATACCTCTGAACCAATCGGCAATGAGCCTGTTGCCGGACATGAACGGATGCAAGCCGAGCCAAAAGGTCTTTGACATGACTTGTCTGAGTGCCTGTAACAAATGCCTGAAAAAGATAGCTGCTGCAGCAGGGATAGAGAAGAAAATCAGCTACCATACAAGCCGCCATACATTCGCAGTCTTGGCATTGGCCGCAGGCGGTGACATTTACACGGTCGGGAAATTACTTGGTCATACAAGTATTAACTCAACGCAAGTTTATGCCGATGTGGTATTGGAAACAAAAATAAAGGCAATCAATTTAATTTCCAACTATTTTGAATAAATGGAAACAAATTAGTCTTCCCAACAATACCTAGACCAATTATCATACCAATAATCACCACAGTCATATCTCATTCTTTGATGTCCTGTTACTATATTGGCAATTTCTTTTGTTTCATTATTAATGGCAGCACAGAAATACCTCATAAAGTAATGAATCTCTCCAGATTGTTTAAAAAATACTAATCCGTAAATTGGAGTGCTGTATTTATGGCATTTAATGATACCATAAGTCCCTTTTTGTTTGGGTATGTTTTTGATTTTTTCAAAAATCTCTTTTTTGCTTGTAAAAACTTCCGTAATCAACTGGAGATAAAATCCTACATAGTTTCTACCCCCTCCGTATAATTTATATCCACAAATATCCGTATATTGGATATCAATACATGGATAAGGAGTATTATTGTCATTAGGCTGAATTATAAAGTTAGATCTATTAATTTCTCTGGTAACGACTTCTTCAAATGAATTAACATGGATTAGCTCTATATTGTTTGATTGTATCAAATCAATAAACCAGGAATCCTTATGCCAATTTTCTTCTGTTATTATAATTCCTTTTATGTTGTTTCTATTTTGTAATGCTAAAATAAATTCATCCAGTTCGCTCCTTTGTATTAGCTTGAGATATGTTATTAAAACAGCATTCTGCATACGTTCGGCAGTATACAAATTACTATCTATTCTGTGCACATTTTTACAGCCTATTAAATCTAAATTGTCGAAATACTTATCTCCACATATTGTGATTTTACGTAAAGTTTCTCTTCTTTTGTTGCGTATCATAATGTCTATTTGCTGCTTAAAATAGTTAATCCAATAATCATTATATTTTTGCAAATCAAAATTACATTCATCGATTAGTGGATATGTTCTTTTAATTCTTGCAATTTCATTTTCATACTTGCTCTTAGCCTGAATATATGCATTCGAGCGGCTATACTCATTATCCTTTTTCGGTATTCTGTTCGGCTCGATTTCTTCTCCTATGTTTTGCAACAAATAACTAATGAAAAAACCGATAGGTGCCATTATAAGCAATCCAACAATGCAGCTAATAAATATGAGCGCCATGTCGCTCATTTGATAATTGTATTTTCTAATTAACCAACCAGTAATTATACAAACAATTATATATGCCAACACGTAAGAAATGTTTGCATTGTTCTTATCATAATTCTGATGTTTTTCTTTGATATTCTCGTTTATTTTTTCAGCTCTTTTTATATTATCATCATCTATACCAAAATCTGATTTCTGTGGCGGTGTAGGGATTTTTATATATATCATTGTTTTATTTTTGAATTATAGAAGTCATATAATGAATGAACAAAGTTACTGTATTTTGGCGATATGAGCAAAAAAGATATGTGTATTTGCACAAATTAATTTATATTTTAATGTGATGATTTGTTTTAATTCGCCAATCATATTTGCCGGACGCAACATCATCCACCTCTTTTTGCGTTCGGTAGATTTCTTCTTCTGCAAGTTTTCCAACTTTTTGCGCTACTTGTACGAGCCAATTGCCGACTGCCTTGTGGTCGCCGTCCTTGCCTGCGATGTCAATCATTGTGCTTTTGATTACGGCAGCTTCCTCATCATCGAAAATGTCCTTGTGGCCGGAACCGCCGAGTTTGCCTCCATAGCCGGATTGGGCGAAGTTTACTATTGCATTGACAGCCTGTTTGAAAAGGTTGCTTGCCTTTGCAAACAAGGCGGCAAGAAAATCAAGTACGGTATCTTTCCATTTGATTTCAGCCCTGAAGCCATTGGCCAGTCCATTGTATTGTGCGGCAAGCGAATTGAGTTTTGCCGAAAGCTGCCTGTTCTCATCCGACAGTTTACGGTTGGCTTTCTCTAATGGGGCCATCCTTTCCGCAACGGCCTTGTTGACCTCCTGCTCATATTGACTTTGTAGCTTGGATAGCTGTTCGGGTACGGATTTTCGTAGCCGCTCGTTCTCCTTTTCCATTTCGGCGTATTTGCCACGGCCTGCAATCTTGGCCAATCCGGAAAGTATGGCATTGCCGTTCTCTTCGTTGGCACGGTTTGCCTTCTCTTTGATTGCCTTGTCAAGTTCCGCGCTGTGCTGTTCCTTTGCTTTGTTCTCCGCTTCTATCCGTTTGCGTTCGTTCTCCGTTTCCTCTTTAGCTGCGATGGCTGCTTCCGCTTCCCGTTTCTGCCTGGCCACGATGTAATCGTTCCGCTCCAAATGCTTATGCCCGGTTTCCGACTTGGACTTGCCACGCTCCATGCCGAGGGCTTCCGACACCATATCCTGCAAACGGCTCATGTCCTCCCGATTCAGCTTGCACGACCTTCCCGTTTCGTGGTTCATCCAGTCCCATACGATGTGGGCATGGTAGTTTGGTTTCCATGAAGCCTTGTCCTCCGGGTCGGAATAATGACCCTCGTCACGGTGGATGTGGATTTGCAGGGCGGTGATGCCCCATTTCTCGTGACAAGCCTTACAATAGTCCTGAAGCTCGTCCATCGTGGTGTCGGCCTTGCAGACAACCACACTCTCACGGATGGGCGAACTTCCGTTAACCTTGACAGTTTTTCCAGTTTTCTTGTCAACCCTCGTGCGCTCCTTAGTTTGCATGGCACGGCCAGTCTTTCCCTTGACCATACGGGCAAGAAAAGAAAAATAAGCCTGTAAATCCATTCCGTCCATTAGCGGCGAAGACCACGATTCGTTCTTGCCCATGAGGTCGGTGCGGATGTAGATTTTCTCCTTGTTGATACGGGCAAGGTATTCCGGCGAACGCCTGTTGTGTGCCTCGCTCTGGCCTGTGTTGCAGGGCTTGATATGGTCTGATGTCTGTTGTGCCATTCGTTGTGCTGATAGTGAAACAATCTTGGGTTATTAGGGCGCAGCCTTAATCGGAGGGTGCAGGGAGAGGGTCACTCCCTGCTCCAGGTTCTTAGGGGTGGAAACCACTAAGCGGAGTTTCCAAAGAGGGGGTTACTCTTTGGTCAGGTTGCATAGGGCTGAAAGTCCTTGCCGGGTCAAGGGCGGCGTCCTTGCGGGTTCTTAGGGCAGAGCCATAAGCCCCTCGGGAGAGCCCACAACTACGCAAGTAGTTATAGTGGGCTATAAGATGCGGCAAGCCGTTCTTCCGCTGTCCATTCATCCTTCCTTTTTCCCTATTATCGTGTTGGCAAATCGCTCTGCATCCGCCTGGGAAGTGAACACATATCCGCCGTTCCCGTAGTCGCTCCAGTAGCCGTTGAACTCCCGTGCTTTCGGGTTGAACTTCCGTTCTCCGGCTGCTTCATATTCATTGGAGAAACGCACGGCAAAAATCTCCGCACCATTCCTTGAATGCGTCCTTTGTTCGATGATGTAAGGTGGATTTTGTTGTTCCGATTCGATGCCATTGCCTGATATGGATGTGCTTGCCTGTAAGTCCTCTGTTCCACTTACAGCATCGGATTGTACAACTTCGTTTTCGGGAGCCGGTTCGTCAGGAGAGTTGGTGCAATCTTTGGCCTCATGCCCGCTTTTTCGTTTGGGCGCATCCTTTGGCATTACGGAATCATTGAGCCATGATTTAATCTCCGTGCGCATGAAGTAGAGCTTGTTGCCCTGCTTACGGTAAGGTATGCGACGCTCGGAAGTCATGGCATAGATGGTGGAAACGGATTTGCACAGCATCGCCGATACATCCTCCACTGTCATTATCTCCGGCAAAGGCTGTGCGACGTTTGCCGACATCAGTTTCTCCACCATTTCTGTAAGCGTGTCAATTTTGGAGTGGAGTTCTGCCACGGCACGGGGCAGATTGTCAAAAGACATATGCAATGGTTCGTTGTCTGTCATATCAATGAATTATTGAATGTAGGGAAAAATCAATCCGCACGGGCGAGCTTACGCATGATGGCCTGTGCTTCCTCCGAAACCTGTGCTTGTGATGCGACCGGGTTCTGCCGCAGCCATTTCAGAAGCTCTGATTTCTCAAAATACACCATTTTGTTGTTCGGCTTGAAATAAGGGATGACTTGGTAATGGGTCATCTTGTAGAGCGAGCTTTTGGATATGCCGAGGAACATTGCCGCTTCTTCCAAGTTCAGCACTTCCTTTGAGGCATACACCACACTCTTAACCTTTTCAACTTCCTGTTTAAGCCCGTCCACCATCTTTCGGAGCAAGGCGGTTTCGTTCGGGTTCTGTTCTGTTTTACACATAGTCTTTATCTGTTTGATTGTTGTTCTTAACTGTTGCCATCCGCTTGTATTTCTTTAGGCTGGCAAGTGCAAAGTTAAAGCGAAAAAGATATGAAAACAATACCTTGATTTATCTTTAACTAATTGTATAACAGTGGCTTGTATGACAAATATCCAGCTAAAATGCCAAATCAAAAGATGTCGGTTTTCTACGTCAAGTGTACAAGTCATACAGCGGCAAACTTCCATTGGCAACATTCACTTTTAACCTTGTATACAAGTTTTTATAACAGCAGAAATTGGCTAACTTTGCCACAACTTTGAATATCGGAGTGTACAAGCATATTTCTGTCGGTTGCAGTGGCTAATGTGGCAGTCCAAATGCAAGCCCAAAATCGTCTGATGGAAAATGAAGATTTAACATTCATACTTGCAAGTCTGATTCTTAACATTCGATTACAATAGTGTTAAATACGGGGGAAATAGTTTTTCTGATTTTTGTTGCACGTTTGTTGCGCAAACGATTTTATAAAATTTATAGTATTGATAATCAATATGATACAAGAAAATAGAAACTTCCGAAGTACAGCATAGCTCCGTAGAAGTGTACGGTCAGATAACGTATGAGCCACTTTGCCCAGGCACCTTCCCATTTGGGCAGAAGACTGAATGCCCACTGTATCGGCCCGAAGATGGTCAGCATCCCCAACAGGATTTGCTGGCAGTAGATGGTAGCCCACCAACCGATGCGATAAACTATCAGAGCGATGAGCATAATGATTTTATCCAGTCCGACCACTGCACCGGCAGTTAGTGAAGTAAACCATAGTCTGGATGCGTCCTTTTCCATGTTGGTCACTTCTTCAACACCGGTCTGTTCCATCGTGGACTCAATAAGATTCGGATCGGACGTTCCTGAATGTGCTACGTCAGCCTGAGCTTGCAAGGATGTATAGAGAGTGTCCCTGACATAAATGAGTTCCTGAACTTCCTCAAACTTATCTTCTATCTGTAAGGATTCTGCCTGATAAAGGTCATGAGTATATGAACCGATACAGTTAGGAATGTAAGAAAGAAAGTCAAGGAAGCACCAGCTGCTTCCGCTGTT
>ULUU01039578.1_pt1 | contig 15376 bp, 11 predicted proteins | sample 1958871 | NCBI WGS metagenome assembly ULUU01 (sample SAMEA4835770, study PRJEB28245) | human gut metagenome | biome: gut microbiome; material: fecal sample | place: Denmark | collected 2008 | reverse complement strand
CGCCGGCGGGGCGGGCTGCGCAGCGCGTGAGCTCGAAATAGACGGGGCGCCCCGGTTCCTGCAGCTTGGTGGAATACAAGCCGAGGCGGCCGCACAGCTTTCCGGCAATGTCGTCGAACACGATGTCTACGAACTTGTATGCAAGCGCCCCGCTGCGCTCATACCTCTCGGCAAGCGTCAGCTGTCCGCCGGTGAACACCAGGCGGCCGTCGGCAGCAATCTCGCCGCTGTAGGCCACACTGTCGGTGCCCGTAACGATGGTGCCGCCAACCCGGCGCCCGCATCGGTCTACCGCCATGGACATGCGCCAGAGCGCCACCAGCCTGTCGCCGCTGTAGTCGTACATCACCATGAAGCCCTCGTAGCGCCCAGGGGCAAGCATGGTGTCGGCAGAGGCCGGAACGATGTCGGGCATGGATATGGGCAGGCTGGCATATTTCTCATCATCACCATAGACGTTGCTGAGGTATGTCTCTTCATGCTTGCGCACCATTTCGGCCCTGGCATCACGGCACTTGAGGGCAATGGCGCGCCGAAGGCAGTAATTGGCGGCTGCCGAGTCTTGCATGCACCCGAATCCGTTGCGGTGGCAGATGCCCAACATATACCACGACATTCCATCTTTCATCCCTGCAGCCTCACGAAAGGCCGCAACTGCCGCGGCATAGTCTTGCCCGCAACCCAATCCCTTGTAGAGCATATAGCCTTTTGCATACAGGCACTGGCGATTGCCGGCATCGGCTCCTTTTGAAAAACAAGTATATGCACGGACAAAATCACGGGCCACGCCTCCACGACCCTCCTTGTACATCATCCCGAGCACATGATATGCCTTGGCATAGCCCGCACCGGCGGCTTTGCCCAACAGTTCGGCCGCGCGATTGCCGTCAACGGCAACGCCACGGCCCAACAGGTAGACATTGCCGAGGCTGAACATCAGGTTGGCTGCCGAATCGGCCTCCACGGCTTTTTCGAGCGTTCTGGCGGCACGCTGTAACTGTGCCGGCGAACTGTTCCGGTTGCCCAACACCTTGATGGCACCTACAGCATCTTGGTTGTCGTACATGGGGGTGAGATGGGGCGACGAATTTCCATGGATTAGGTCCGACGGCTTCTCGCGCTCGGCGGTCAGCCTTATTCCGCCGTCAACAAGCATCACTGAATCGTTGGCGACAAACCTTCGGTTGTCCCACTCCCACATATGTCGCTTACTGTTTACAACAAACTGTGTGTATTCTGCCAGCCGCTTTTCGGCTTCCTCATATCTTCCTGCCTGGTATTCCATGTATCTCAACTCCGCGTTTGACATCGTTTCCTCTGACATGTCGGGATTGTCGAGCCCGGAATTGGAGTAACACTTCACGCTGCCCGGGTCAACCTCGGTTGTTATCAAGCCGCCCGCCACACTGTAACGGCCACGGAGCCTGATGTAGACTGTGCCGCCGCCGACCGTGCCAGCCAGACGGCCAGACCTCTTGCCGCGCACAGTGGAAACATGCCGCCTGCCGGCGGCGGTGCTACCCGATACGTTCAGCCTGAATGTACCATCGTTGCGGAATTCGAAAATGCCTTTATATTCATTGCATACTGCCGACAGATACAGACTGTCGAGAAAGGCTTGTGAACAATACCACTTGCCAACGACACCACTGGCCCTACCCGGCTGCAACAGCCCAAACATCATTGCTACAATCAATAACGCATTCTTCATACACTATTTCATACAAATCTGCATTCACAACTATACTGCGCCCGACTGATGGCATGAGGCATCACAGCCATGCACGGGCTGCAATGGACATTGGCGGGCACAACCATGCGCAACACCGGGATGCCCTGCAAGGGCACTATATGCGCTTATGCGCAAACTTAACAAGTTTTATCAACAAAAGCAAACGTAACCCGGACGAAGTGCGGATACCACCCAACATTTAACACTCTTTACGGAATGGGGCAAAAAAGACTTTTCGGAAAAAGCTTAAATGGGTTATTATTATAAGTAGCTGTTCAAAATTAACCGATACAATAGACCTTGCAGCTGTCCTCTATATCTTTGCCACCATCTTGTGTGCTCTTTCGGGCCGCATACCAAAGTCTCATCGGTCGCGTAGCCCGCTACGCTCTCTCTTCGGACTTTGGCATGCTTCTCCGAAATAGCGCACAATTTGATGGCAATTAATTTTGGACAACTACTTAGCCCTGCAAAGCAGCATTCCACGGCCGTTGTTCGGAGGCCGACACCCGATTGGGGACAATACGGTGAAAAAACATGTACAACTTCAGGCAAGCAAGAAAGCCACAGGCCGCAACCTTGACTGAAGCACATAAAGAATATGCTGCGTTTGGGATTGTGAAACGACACGTATCGGGATGCGATACGGCAAATATGGAATTGCCATACGGCAACATACGCAATGACAGCAGCGCCCACGAAACGCACGACATTGCCCACACTGCAAACGGCCATCACGAAGACAAGGGCGCAGCATGCGGCAAGCCCCCCACTACACTGCCCGTGGCAGGAGGGGAGGCCAGCCTGCACAACAGCCCTGCACAACAGCAAACGGACGCAGGCGCAAGCCTTTACTTAAAGAGGCGCTTCACGGTATGCACGCTGCCATCGGCCATTAATGACTTCCAGATAGAGCCTGGTGTCCGGCGACCCTATGCGACGGCCCTGCATGCAAAACAGCACTGCGCGGCACAGCCGGCCATGCCCATCAAACGCCCCCATTGACTAACGCCATGTGGCATCGCTCCACCAAGTGCAGCCACAGGCTTTCTGCACCATGGGTTAATGGCAAATGGCCGCCCGCATTGGACATCCATCCGGCAAGGCTATGGCGTAGGGGGCATGGTGGCGTCTGGTAGTGCTGCACGCCGCATTATTTATGGATGAGGGCGGCAAACTCTCTGAACCGGGTGAGGTTGTCGAACAAATCGAGGTCGAAGACCACCTCCGACCCGTCGGTGAGCTCTACCGTCAGCAAGCCGTCTTCTTCGTCATAGCTGACGGCCGTGATGTCGGCTATCAACAGCTCGCGCATCTCCGACTTGCGCCTGCCTGCAAACGGATAGGTGATGCGGCCGCCGTCTACTGTGATTACGCCTCCGGCCTTGGCCAGCAAGCGCGCATGCCTGATGGCCATGAGCACCCTGATTATCAAGACATGCCCCGCAACAACGAGGATGACCGTGGTTGGAAACGGGTCGAGGATGCGGGCGGCGCCAATTTTTATACCGAAAGGATGGACAATCGGTACGAGTATGAGCATCAACGACAGAATAATGTTGACCAAGTTGTCGCGGTAAACGGACTTGGCCACGTAATTGAACGTTTTCATCGAGTAACAGTTTATTTTGATAATAAGCTATTGTATCTTCAGACAGCCCGACATAAGGCCATGCCCTACTGCGGGCATGGCCCCAAGCCAAGATGTAACCATGTGGCGGAACAATGGTCAATCATCCAACGACACGGTGCCGTCGGGATTGACATTGACATCGGCCGTGTAATATACATTCACCACCTTGCCGGCGCTTTCCTCGGTCTCCTTACCGTCTTCGGTGAAACCGATGGATATGGATTTCTTTATCGAACCGACTTCGGCTTCGTTTACACCCAGCGACAACTTCTCCGGAAGCACCTCATTCATGTCGAAAGACCTGACCGACTTGAATGTGCATCCCTGCGGAACGAGCTTCTTTGCCTCGGTGATGTATTTCTCCAACTGAGCCGGGTCTATCTCCGACAGCTCTATGCCCTTCAGCTTTTTGTAGTCAATGTCATTGAAAGACATGCTTTTTTCGTCCATGTCGCCCACAGTGCCGTCGGTATAAAACGTCTGTTTGAACGTCATGTTGTCGGGATTGACCATCGTAAGGTTAACAAACAACATGCTGTTGGTCAGTTCTCCTTTCTCGCAGAAAGACATAGCCACTATCTTAAACCGCTTCTGGTCAACCTTTTCTTTCAGCATATCTATCAACTTGGCATACGACTCGGCCTTGTCCATAGGATATTCTTTTTCTTTCACAAGCGACCCGATGTCGCCCTTGCACGCAGCCAACAGCACTACCATGCAGAACATAACCATTGAATTGATCACTCTCTTCATTTTCATGGATTTTAAAGTTAATATTTTATTTTCTAAAACTACGCCATCACTCGCAACCGACAATGCCCTACGGTGGGCCACAGCCGCCACATCCGACATGATGAAGGTGAAAGCCGGCCGTGCCGTCAGGCTGAGGGCCAGGCATATAGGTCGGCAGGGATGCACCTGATGGTGCCTTCCCAGCAGAAGTGGGGCACTATGCCGTCGGTGGGAAGATAGCCATTTGGCAACTCCCTGTCGTCGATGTCGAGCCGGCGCACAAATGCCGTTGCCCCCTCGGCCACGGCCTCCGGCAGAGCCATCTCGCCACGGTCGCCCTCGTCGGCAATCATGTCGATGATGCGCTCGCACCCCGGTGCCACGCGCTGCTTGCCCTCGCTCATGTTCCTCAGGGCCAGGGCCACCCGGCTCACCCACCCTGCGTTGCAGGCATGGGCGTCGTCTGTGGCATACACGCCAACGACTGTGTGTGTCGAGGCATCGTGTTTCTCGCCCTTCCATGCCTCGTCCGGGGCTTTGACCACGCCGACATACACTATCAGCCCCTCGGTGTACTTGCGCAGCCACTTTATCTTTCGGAACCAAGGCGCCCTGCCGGCCATCCTCTTGAAAAACTGGGTTTTCATGCTGCGGGGTATCGCCACATAGGGCGTGAGCCTTTCGAGCGATGTGGGATTGTTCCACCTCGCCCTGTCACGCCTCTGCTGTTCGGCTTCGCGTGCCCTGCGTTCCGCCAGCTGTTCGCGGTATGCACTCACGTCGAGCCCTTGCGCCTCGAGCTTGTCAAGGTCGTTCTCGGTCATTTTCCTCTCCCATTCAGATGCAGCATACTTAACAACTCCCATAGCTATACCATGTCTGAACATTCACCTGTCAGCTTGATTGCCGTACCACACTTGCCTCCATCGGGGCCGCCCCCGGTGCCACAGGCGCGGGCACCCCACAGCGGCAAGCCGCCGTCCGGGATGCCCGCCCTTCTGCTTAGAGCCGAGCCATGGCTTATGGCGCGGGCCGAAGTATCATCTGACCACCTGCTTACGTGTTACAACGCTTCCGTCAGGCATGGTCGACTTAACCACATACAGTCCGCCCTGCGGCGAGCTGACGCTGCGCCCCTGCAGGTCGAAGTATTCAGTGCGCACGGGCGCTGTGGCGGCATCGGTGCGGCCTATGCCCGTTGCGGCCATCCACCATGTGATGCCCGACTCATTTGTCACGCCATCCACCGTGTAAACGCTCTGTATGCCCAGCCCGTCGACATTCTCCTCGTAGAGGTAGAAGCGGTGGTAGTCGCCGTAGGCCAGCGGGAAGTCGTAGTCGTCGGAGAAGTTGTAAAATACCAGGCTCATGGGCTGCTGCAGCTTTACATACTTGTCCGTGGTGAAGGTGTACACCGACTCCGGGCCCATGTAAACTCTGTACGACAGCCTGTTTGCGCTGATAGGGTTGCCGTCGACATCCTTGCTTGGCAGGTTGAACTTCACCTCCCGCCCAAACGACGGGCTGTAGCTGCCCACATCGTAGAACTCGGGTGCAGCCGGCACGGCCGGCTTCAGGTCAACGCGCGAGTATGTGGGGTGGAAATAAGCCTCCAGCAACTTGCCTCCAGTGATGTCGGCAGTGATGGCATAGAGGCAGTCGTCGGCCGATGTTATTGTGCCGGCGGCCTCGTCGAAGGTAAGCTCAATCTTGTCTGCCAAGTCGAGGTGGGTGCCGTCTTCGGCCTGGCGCAGCTTGCCCGGCACGAGGAAGTAGTGCAGGCCCCACGATTCGTCGGCCCCGACATACTGCGGCTCAACCACTATGCGTCCGTCGGCATAGCTTCCCTTTATTCAGTAACCCTTGCCGGGGTTCTCCGGGTCGCTGATGTACGCGGTGTTGCCGTCGATGGCCACCTCGGCCTGCGCCGACAGTTTCTCGTTTTGCCGCGTGGTGTAATCAAAGCCGTAAGGCTTGGGTGTGAGCCCCTCGGGCAGTGTAGTCAAGTGGTAAGGGCTGGGCATCACTGTCAGCTCGCTGACGCCTGTGCCAAGGAAAGTGCCTCCCCTGAGCACAATGCCCAGCAGGGCCTTTGGGTTGCCGAACGTCTCGCCCTCGGCCCTCTGCTGCCTGAGCACGCCTTCGCTGTAGGTGAAATAGATGTCGGTGTCTACCGTGCCGTCTTCCTTCACGTCGGGCAGAACCTGGGCAGAGCCGCCGTCGTAGCTCACAGCCATCCTCATCACGTAAATCATGTCGCCCTCGTCATAGTCTATCGCCTGCGGCGTATGGGCCACGTAGCGCCCGTCGCCCACTGGCTCGAGCTTGAGGTAGGAGTTCGAGCGGTAGCCCGGTATGGGGTTCAACACATACAGGTTGCCGTCGGCACCCTTTACGTATGAGGCTATTCCGTTGTAGGTCTGCTGCATGTATAGGTTTCCCGAGTCGTAGATTAAAGAGAAGTTCTTGCCTATGACGTCGGTAACGTCCTCTCCGTCGGGCTTGTCATAAATGATGTCCGACTCTCCCGGCCATGTCACCTGTGCGGCCGACGGTGCCTGGGCATTGGCAAAACATGCCATTGCCATCAGTCCAATGCCAAGTAAAGTTTTCTTCATACGATGCTGTTTTGTGAGGCAGGCCTGCTTGCGGGTAGCGCCAAGCCCACCGGGGTTAATACTTTGCTGTTGCTAATCGGCTGTCGATGGGCGCCCAAACAGGGTTACGGTTGCTCTCATCGGCCGTACATTTGGATGCTGTTGAATCTCTATGCCGTTTTTAATGTATGTAGAGCGACAAGGCGCCACCAAGCCCCCTGGGCCACAGATAAACACGGGGCGGCATCATTTCCCCCTACTTTACGGCGGTCAAAAATGAAAAGCGCCATGCCACAGCCGGATTGTGGCCGGCGCCCCATCGTGACCACTGCCTGTCACTCTTGCTAATTACAAATCCATTAAACGCTCCCTTTTGCCTTACTCCCAGTGGCATCACGCCATGCAGATGCAGCCTCCGGCTTGCTGCACCATGGGGGTCAGGACATAGGCCCGCCGGCCTTAAGCTTCTCTTTAACAAAGGATTTCTGCATGAGATGCCCGGGAGCCAAACAACTACTGTAATCCCCTACTGATGAAACACAGAGGATAGGGTACTTGCTGTCAACCAAAACCATTCTAAACCTACTTTCCATTTGCATCTGACAAGCTGAGCTCACGAAATAACTCGCTCGCAAATATAACGATTTTATGTGTTAACGGAAAATAATTTTTATTCAAATATTGCATTTAAACGGTCATTTAACATACTTTGTATGCGTTTATTCGCATTTCGTATATAAAATAAAACGAAACAAACAAGCACTTTTATACACTTATTTACATCCATTGCAAGTTGTCATGACGTCCGCTTAATTTGGCGGAGACGAAGGTGATGTTGCGCCAGATGGATGTGCGCGTCAACAGGCCACCACCACGGCATGGCGGCGATGGCTGCGGCGGCAGGCAGGTATGGGCCCGCCGTTTACAAAATAATTGTACAACGCGATGAAAATAACGGCCGGGCGTTGGCCGCATTTGAAATATTTCGTAACTTTACCAACTGTAAACCAGAACAAATCGGTGACAATAACTACAGTTGGAATGAAACACTACAGACATGGAACCTGCCTGTGGCAGCGACTGGCTACGGCCGTCGTGACAGCCTTGTGCGCCCATGCGGCTTGCGCCTCAACGCTGGCCGAGCGCATCGACTCTATAATTGGGGACAAAAAGATGACGGTGGGCGTGGCCGCGGAATACGCCGACATGCACTTCGTGCTCAACGACTCGGTGCGCTTCCCGCTGCTCAGCGTATTCAAGACCCACGTGGCCATGGCCGTCACGGCAAGGATGCAGATGGACGGGATAAGCCCCGACAGCGTGGTGCACATTGACAAGGGGCGACTGAAGAAAGACACCTACAGCCCGCTGCGGCAGAAACACCCCGACAGCGACATTGACATAACGATAGCCGAACTGATGCGCTACAGCGTGGCCGAGAGCGACAACAACGCCTGCGACATCCTGATTGACATGGCAGGAGGCATAGACTATGTTGACATGTACATCAGGAGCCTCGGCGTCAGCGGTTTCAGCATTAGCGAGACTGAGGCTTCGATGCACGCCGACAGGCAGCTATGCTATGCCAACTGGAGCTATCCACAGTCTATGCTCGACGTGCTGAAGGTGGTGTTCGCCCCCGGCGACACCCGGTTTGCGCTGCTGCGCGGCATCATGCTCGGCACGTCTACCGGGCGCGACAAGATTCCCGCCGGTGTGCCCGAGGGCATGGCAGTGGCCCACAAGACCGGCAGCTCCGACCGCATAGGCGGCATCAAGGCAGCCGACAACGACGCCGGAGTGGTGATGCTGCCTGGGGGCAACTGCTACATAGTGGTGTTCATAATGGACTCTGCCGAGACCGACAGCACCAACGCCGCCACCATTGCCGCCATCACCCGGGCTGTGCTGGCCGAGGCCGGGTGCGATGGCTCTGCCAAGCAATGAGCCAGGCAAAGGCAATCCGCCGCCGATGCGGGCCAGGGTGGCTCGCTCCGGCGGCGGATTGTGCTGTCGTCAACGCCTTGCAGCGGCCTGCGCTCAGAGTTCCTTGCGCAGGGCCTCGGCCATGCTCGCATACTCTGCCTCGGTGAGGTAGGTCTGCTGAGGGTTCATGCGGAACACACCCCCGAAGTCGGGGCCGCCCACATACTTGGGAACGAGGTGGAAGTGAAGGTGCTCGAGCGTGTCGGCGTATGCCCCGTAGTTTATCTTGTCCGGGTTGAACACCTTCTGCATGGCCCGCGTAACGCGCACCACGTCGCTCATGAACGCATTCCGGTCATCGTCGCCGAGCAGGTTTATGTCGTCTACATGGTCTTTGTAAGCCACGAGGCAACGTCCGCGGTATGTCTGCTCCTTGAATATGAAAACACGCGAAACGCTCAGTTCCGCCACTTCAATCATAAGGTTGTGCAACGTCTCATTGCTCTGGCAATAGAGACACTCCTTTGGGTCACTCTTCATAATAATATCGTTTAAATGGATTAAGTAGCTGTTCAAAATTAACCGATACAATATACCTTGCAGGTGTCCTCCATATCTTTGCCACCATCTTGTGTGCTATTTGATGGCAATTAATTTTGAACACCTACTTAGTTTCGTAATTCGTCACAAAAATACGAATAAAAAACGGAAGCGGCAAGCCTTTTGCCAACAAATGTGGCGGGCCGGCGGCGCCGTGGCGGCAGCCGTCTGCAAGGCCCCCGCAATAGCTCAGCCGCCGGCATCGAGCAGCCGCTCCATGGCGTCGACTATGTAAGGCTTCCACCCGGCGAGCAAGTCGGCAAACGTCTCGCCGTCGTCAAGCAGCACCGTACGGCACAGGTTGCCGGCCACAAACGGCATGGTGAGCATCGAGTAGAACGTCAGGAATAGGTAGCGCATGGGCACCTGCCTGAGCCGGCCGCTGTCCATCTCGCCCTGCAGTCCCTGCCTTACCGACTCGATATACTGCCCCAGCCTCATCTCCATTATCGTTCGCACCACACCGTCGAAGTCGCGGTGCATCTCACGGACAATGAACATGGGCAGGCCCGGGTTGGCCCCGAACACATCGTAATACGCGTCGACCACGCTCGCCACCCGCTCTCCTATGGGGCGGTCGGGCTGCAGCACAATGTCTTTCACCCGCGGCACCAGCGTGCCCACTATGCCGCCGAACACGGCGTCGAACATGCGCTCCTTGGTGCGGAAATAATAATGCAGCGTGGGCCTGTTGATGCCGGCGCGCGAGGCAATGTCGCTCATGCTCGTGCCAACGAAGCCCCGCTCGATGAACAGTTGTCGGGCAGCGTCGACAATCCTTGCCTCAAGCCCCCCGGTGTGGTTCTTGTCTGTTGCCATAAGCTAAACACACTCTTTAAGGTTGTCGACGAAAAGCAGCAAGCGGTTTCTCACATTGACATCGCTAACGCCGCTGTCGAAGTCGAGCGACAGTATGCTGAGCCCGGGGTAAAGCCTCTTTATGCGCTTCTCGATGCCCTTCGACACGATGTGGTTGGCTATGCACCCAAACGGTTGCAGGCTCACCACGTGGGTGACGCCCTGCCTGGCCATCGACAGAATCTCGCCCGGCAGCAGCCACCCCTCGCCAAACTGTGCGCAGAGCGAGACAACGCTCCCGGCCTCGGCCGCCTCGTCGAAGATGTCGGCGAAAGGCGTGAAATAGCGGAAACGGCTACCCGCGGCGTTGGCCCTGTCTATGCGGCGGCGCACCCACTTGTAAGCCCACCGCATGACGGCACGCGGCACGCGGCTCCGCTCCAGCGAGCTCTCGGCGTTGACCTTGCCGTTGACAAACGCCTGCATGAAGAAGTCGGTGAGCATGGGCGGCACCACCTCGATGCCCTGCTCCGTCAGCCAGTTGGTCATGTCTTTCTGGGCGAAGGGGTTGAACTTTAGGAATATCTCGCCGACCACGCCCACCCGCGGTGCCTGGCGGTCGGTCACAATGCCGTCGAAGGCCTCGGCCGCCTCGCCCAGCGCCGTCCACAGCGCGCCGGTGTCGTTGGCCTCGATGGCCCCGACGGCCCTTTCCATGTACAGGTCGCGCAGGCGTGCAGCCTGTCCCTTCTCGCGTTCCCTTACCACCGAGGCGTAATAAAATTTGGCCAGGCAGTCGCTGTATAGCAGCGAGGCCAGCACAATGCGCAGTATTCGCGCCCAGTTGACCCTGAAGCCTGGCTGGTCGTTTCTGATGCCCGAGCCCGAGGCGAGCGATATGACTGGCACCCCGGGATACCCGGCCTCGGTCAGGGCCCGCTTTATCAGCGAGATGTAGTTTGAGGCACGGCACTGCCCGCCGGTCTGCGTCATTATCACGGCCGTGTCGCGCGGGTCGTAGCGTCCCGACCGGAACGCCTTTACGATGTCGCCAACGATGAGCGTGGCCGGGTAGCAAATCTCGTTGTTGGCGTATTTCAGCCCGTACTCGGCCGACTGTGCGTCGCTCACCGGCAGGTTTTCCACGTCGTAGCCTGCCCGCCGCATCAGAGGCGGTATGAGTGGCGAGATGAACGGTGTGAAGAACGGTGCTATAATCTTGCGCCGGCGGTCGGCCGTGCCAAACACCGGCGTGCCGGCAAACGCTGCCCCGGCCTCGGTCTTTCCGCCGCTCAGCGAGTATCTCATGCTGTCGATCACCGACCGCACGCGCAGCCTGATGGAGCCGAGGTTGCTCACATCGTCAATCTTGAGCAGGGTGAGCGCCTTGCCGTGCTGCCTCAGCAGGCTGCGAATCTCGTCGGTTACGAATGCGTCGGGGCCGCAACCAAACGAAGTCATCTGCATGAACTGGACGTTGGCCCCCTGCCGCCCGGCCCACTCGGCAGCCTTGAGTATGCGGTTGGTGTATGCCCACTGCGACACGAAGTTGACATCTTTCACCGTCGTGTCGGTACACCTCATTATGTCTTCAGTTATCACGTCGACGCCCATCGAGGCTATCATGTCCGACAGCTTGTGCTGTATGAGCGGGTCTGAATGGTACGGACGGCCGGCAAGCAGCACAACCAGGCGCTTGCCCCCGTTGTCAGAGAGCACGCTGCTGTTGTAGTCCATAAGCTCGCGGCCGTAGCGGTCGAACTCTGCCACAGCCTCGGCAAAGGCCTTGCGGGCCACGCCGCGCCCTATGCCGAGCGACGCGAGGTAAGCCGCACACTGCCTGCCGAGCAGCTTGCGGTCTTTGAACGTTATGGCCGGCGTGTCTATTGGCACGCTCCCGGCCTGTACGCTCTTCACCACCTCCGAGTAGCCCGACACCACGGGGCAGTTGAAACTGTTCTGCCCGCCCTCGAGCTTCTCGTAGACCACGAACGGCATGAATATGCGGTCGACGCCTTTCTTCACCAGGTTCTCTATGTGGCTGTGGGCCAGCTTGGCCGGAAAGCAGATGTTGTCGGACATGACCATGCGCGCGCACGACTCATAGCCGCCAAACGACGATGGGTCGGACAGCACCACCCGCAGGCCGCACCGCGAGAACAGAGTGTGCCAGAAGGGGTATTCCTCATACATGTTGAGGCACCTCGGTATGCCGATGGTGGGCGCAGTCGAAGCCGCGCCGGCGCTGCGGCCGAACAGGGCCTCCAGTTTGTGGGCGTAGGCGTTGACGCCAGGTGCCACCTTTGCGCCCTTGTTGGTGAATATGCGCTCGCAACGGTTGCCCGAGTAATATCGGTTGCCGTTGCCGAAGGCATACGACACCACCATGCACCCGTTTTCGCAGCCGTGGCAACGGTGGCGGCCGGTGGTGCAGGCCGAGCTGGCCAGCATATCGCCCAAGGCCACACTGCGCCCGCGGTTGGCCCGGGCATAGAGGGCGCAGCCTATGGCGCCCATCAGTTCGGGGCGGTCGCTGCGGTAGACGTGGCGGCCGGTGAGCTTCTCGAACGCGCGCACCACGGCGTCGTTGCGCATGGTTCCGCCCTGCACCACGATGTGGCGGCCCAGCTCCTCGGGGCCCTTTAGCCTGAGCACCTTGTAGAGGCAGTTTTTCACCACCGAGTAGGCCAGCCCCGCTGCGATGTCGGCCACGGTGGCCCCCTCGCGCAAAGCCTGCTTCACCTTTGAGTTCATGAACACGGTGCAGCGCGTGCCAAGGTCGTAGGGGGCGGCAGAGCTGCAGGCCGCCGACGCAAAGTCGGCCACGGTATATCCCAGCGACTTGGCGAAGGTCTCGATGAACGAGCCGCAGCCCGACGAGCAGGCCTCGTTGATTTCCATCCTGTTTATCACGCCCCCGCTCACGAATATGGCTTTCATGTCCTGCCCGCCGATGTCGAGTATGAAGCTCACGTCGGCGGCAATGTGGCGCGCAGCCATGTAGTGGGCCATGGTCTCGATGATGCCGTGGTCGAGCCTGAAGGCCGCCTTGAGCAGGTCTTCGCCGTAGCCCGTAGAGCAACTGCCGGCCACCACGGCCTCGGTGCCTGCCTCGCGGCACCTGTCGGCAAAGAGTTCCAGCCCCCTGCGCGCCGTGGCTATGGGGTCGCCGTCGTTGTTGTGGTAGTAGTCGAACACCAGCTCGCCGCGGTCGTTGAGCACCACTATCTTTGTGGTAGTCGACCCCGAGTCGATGCCCACCACCACCTCTTCCCTGCCTGCCGCCAGCGGTGCCCGGGCCATGCCGTGGGCACTCATGCGCCGCGACCACCCGTCGTGGTCGGCATCGCCGCTGAAGATGGGCTCCAGGCTACCCGAGGGCCGTCCCGACGAGACAAGGCGGCCGCCTACGAGGGCCGACAGCTCCGACAGGCTCGTGAACGACAGGGCACCGGCCGACAGGGCCGCGCCGTAGGCCGGCATGAGGTGGCCGCCGTCGGGTATCACCACGTCGGATTCCGACAGGTTGAGATAATCTACAAATGCCTTGCGCAGGGCCGGCAGAAACGTCAGCGGACCGCCGCAGAAGAGCACCGGGGGCTTGATGTCGCAACCGTGGGCCAGGGTGACCACCACCTGCACGGCCACGGCATGGAACACCGAGGCGGCTATGTCGGCCTTGGGCACATTCTTTGATATGAGGTTCTGTATGTCGGTCTTGCTGAACACACCGCAGCGCGAGGCTATGGTGTAAACGTTTGACGCCTTGTCGGCCAGCGCACTAAGGTCGGCCGTGCCTACGCCGAGCAGTATTGCCATCTGGTCGATGAATGCCCCGGTGCCGCCGGCGCAGTTGCTGTTCATGCGGAGGTCTGACGCCCGCCCGCCGTCGAGGAACACTATCTTGGCGTCCTCGCCGCCGATGTCGATCATCGAACGCACGCCGGCATGGCCCTGCCCGACGGCCCGGGTGGCCGCCACCACCTCTTGGACAAACGGCAGCGAGCAGCGCTCTGACACGCCCATGCCCACCGAACCGGTGATGCACACCGAGGCCGGCACGTCGCCAAAACGGCCCTGAAGCTCGTCAATGAAGCCAAGCAGCACCTCGCGGGCCTTGGCGTTGTGGCGCTTGTAATCGGAATAAAGGCGTTGGCCGCCGTCGCCAAGTACAACAATCTTGGCCGTAGTCGAACCTATGTCGATGCCAACTCGTATCATCTTTAAATAGCTTGTTTCCATGTCTGACACTATTGTCAGACACAAAAGTAAGTAAAAAAGTGCAAACGGACTTGACGCCTGCCCTCCTTTAAACATTGATTAAATGCTTTTAACAGAGAAAAAGAACAATATATAAGACAAACAGGGGCTTTTCAGGAGTTAAGGAGTTAGGAAGTAAAGGAGTTAAGACAATAGTTTTTCTTGCTGGATTTATGTAGTTATATGAAGTTATGGGGAGTTAGAGGGAGGTAGAAGGAGTTACAAGGAGTTAGAGGACAATGGCATAGACTGTCGTCCTGCAACGCGTTCCCCATGCCCCCAGGACACCCATGTTTCCAAAACTATTGTCTTAACTCCTTAACTCCTAAAACATAACTCCCAAGAATATGCAAAGCTATTGTCTGTACTCCTGCACTCCTGTACTCCTGAATTCCTAAAAAGCCCTCTATGTTTATCTGTGGCCCAAACAAACCAGCCAAAACAAACATCAAAACGGCCTTTTTCACACTGCCGCCGGGGCCGTTTCAAGTGCCAAAACGGGTGGCACGGCAATGCGCAACAGCCAGGTTGCCAACATGTTGACCAACAAGGCAACAGCAGGATTGGCCAAGCTCCGACCGAGGCAGACCCACGCCGGCGGAGCCTGCAGGTGGAGCCGGGCGCTACGGTCGCAACGAACGCTCACGCAGGCGCGACCATGCGGGCGCATCCCACAGGCAGCACTCGCGCAGCGTGGCGGCCATCTCGGCGAGGCGGTGCATGGGTATGGCAAAGCCGAGTTCGCCGGGGGCCACGTATGGGCGGGCCGAAATGTCGACCATGCCTATGAACGTACGGCGCCCGCGGCGTTCGTTCTCGCCCACAATGTTGGTTATCAGCGAACTGCATCCGGAGCCAAACAGGCAGGACACGGCGTCGGGCGAGTTGTTGTCGAAAAAGGCCCATGCGCACAATCCCGACAGCGCATCGGGCTCGGCCAGGAAAAACACGCCGTCGATGCCGTCGAAAGAGCCGATGCGGTCGATGCGCGCCATGTTGAGGCATGGCTGCTCCGCCGGCCTGATGCCGAGCGAATCGATATACTCGTCGACCATGGCCGGTGTCTGCTTGTAGCGTTCGCGCTCCGACACAAAGCGG
>ULUU01036061.1_pt1 | contig 15614 bp, 10 predicted proteins | sample 1958871 | NCBI WGS metagenome assembly ULUU01 (sample SAMEA4835770, study PRJEB28245) | human gut metagenome | biome: gut microbiome; material: fecal sample | place: Denmark | collected 2008 | reverse complement strand
CCAGCATCCACAGTCGGAGTCACCATTAAACAGACTGCTTCCGCATCCGTTACCGTTGCCACAGAAGGACAGAAGAAGGATAATCCAGAGAATGCTGCATCCACATCCGTTATTGTTGTTTGTTCCGCATCCGCAGGATGTTGCTGTTAAATCGCTCATAAGTTACCTCCAAGGGTATTTGTTTTATTTATGCTATATCATATGTAGGAAAGCTTGTATGTGTTTCAGTTGCACCATAAAATTTTTTATGTTATTTTTATTAATAAAGGAAGCATGTTGCAGTAAGGAAATGCAACGGGATGAGGGAGGATAACATGTCAAGATACACAAATGATTTACCACTTAACAAACCGGTAGATTTCGTCCAGTTTATGATGAACGATTACCTGAGCAAGAATGGCTTTTCCACAGCAGAATGGAAGGGACAGCCCGTATACCGTGCCGGGGATCCGATGCTGGAGGGCTACAAGTTCATGACTTGGAGCTATATCAATGGAGTTTTGCATGTAGAAGCATGGTTAAAGGGATTGTTCGGTGGTGAAATGGGTCTGACAGGATTTGTAGGATGTCTGCAGAAGAAGCCGTTTAAGCAGAGTCTTGAGCAGCTTTATACCCTGATGCGGCAGGATATTCCGACGGATCAGATGAATGCAGGCGCAGCCGGTATTGCAGGCGGCACAGCCAATGTAGGTGCGGTTCCGGTTACAACGGTGAATAACACCTCCGCAGCAACCATATCGCTCATATTTGGTATCCTGGGATGTCTTACCGGACTCCTTGTTCCGATTGCCGGACTTTGCTGTGGTGTACTTGCTGTAATGCGCGGCCGCCTCGGACTTGGTTCCACGAAGGCCAAAATGGCGAAAGCGGGTAGGGTACTTGGTATCATTGCCTGTGTGCTCAGCATTGTCATGTGGGTACTGAACATCATTCTTACCGTGCTGTAAGAGTATGGAATATGATTTAGAAGGAGTAAGAGAGTATGAGATACAGTTATAAGCCGTCGGGCGTGTGTGCAATGCAGATTAATTTTGATATCGATGGAGATGTGATCTCCAATGTGGAATTTATCGGAGGCTGCAACGGAAATCTTAAAGCAGTTTCCAAGCTGGTGGATGGATGTACCGTGGACTACATCGAAAGCAAGCTGCTCGGAAATACCTGCGGATTCAAGCCAACCTCCTGTGCTGACCAGTTATGCAAGGCAGTACGTCAGGCATACGAAGAGACCAAATAAGCCAATATTGCTTAAGGGGAAAGGGCCGTGGAAGACACGGCTCTTTGCTTGTTCATAGGAAATTTCGCCGGAATTATCTGTAAAATACAAGTTGCGCATGGATGCACAGCTTGCGTATAGGGAAAATCTCCTATATGTAGAAAAACACTTGCATATCTTTCTGGATATAGCTAAAATAAAGGTATATGTTTTTATAAAGGAGTAGTATGTCATGACTTCAGAAAACCTGTCAGTTGGGGGCGTGCGTTTTCGCACCAGGGCAGATTATGAGGCGGCTCTGAGAGATCAGAAGAAGATTGATGAGATCAGGGCACAAGTGGATTTCAACGATAAAAAGCAGTTAGAAGGCCTGTTTAATGAAATGCAGGCCGGAGTCTACCGGTTCGAAACCATCATTGGAACTCATTTTGATGATGAGGTCTATGAGAAGATGGAGCAGATGAAGAGGAATCCTTCCACCCGGAAGAAAGAGAAAAAACATTCTCTTAAGAAAAGCGGAAACAAGGATCAACAGAAGGGAAAAAGAGCAGCTGCTTCTGCAGGCAGACAGGCTGTAAGAACAGATATAAAGAATACCAGGAATAATGCAAAGTATCAGGCTGTAATTGAAAAGGAAGCACTTAAAGAGCTGCAGAAAGCAGAGAAGCTGCGGAAAAGAATTATGGTTCTGGCATCAATCGTTGCAGCTGCGAGTCTCGGATACTTTTTCGTATATTATTATTTCAGTGCACGGACGAACATGGATTATGATCAGTTGGCCTCCCTTAAGGGAAGCAATGTATTAAATTCCGGAACACAGCAGGAACAGAATACCTTTTCCTTACATAAATCGGCCGTCCGGCTTCCGGATATCCTTCCGGAGTATGAAACTTTATATAATAAGAATAAAAAGCTAATCGGATGGCTCAAAATTGACGATACAAATATAGATTACCCTGTTATGCAGACCTCGGATAATACCTATTATCTGGATCATAACTATAACCAGGAATATGACAAGAATGGAAGCATTTTTCTGGATTATAACTGCAGCGTGTATCCCCGTTCCACGAACATGATTGTCTACGGACATCATATGAAATCGGGTAATATGTTTGGTAATCTGCAGAAATATGCCAAAGAATCCTATGGAAAAAAGCACGCTGTCATTACGTTTGATACGATTTATGAAAAGGCACAGTATCAGGTGATGTATGTATTCCGTTCACAGGTTTATAATGAGGATGATATTGTTTTCAAGTATTATCAGTTTATTGAAGCAAATTCTGAAACAGAATTCAATTCCTATATGCAGGAAATGAGTGAATTAAGCTTGTACGATACCGGTGTGACGGCAGAATTCGGCGACAGCCTTCTGACACTGTCCACCTGCGACAGTTCCCAGACGGACGGACGTTTCGTGGTGGTAGCAAAGCGGATTAGCTGATGAGACAGAATTTATCATATATTGACACAATCGGACAGATCCGTCCTTTGATTGCTTGTTGAAAATTGATTCCATTTCAGATATAGAAATGCAGTAACTATTCAGTACGGGTCGAAGCACTTACTGCCAAGACCGTAAGAAAATGATTCAGTAATGCAAAATCCCATCGGCGAAGCCGATTTGGAATGGATTTTGCATTGTAACTGTGAAGGTACTGAACAGTTACAAAATGCACAGTAAAAGAAAGGCTTGGGTTTTTCAATGACAAAAGTTGCAAAAAAGAAAAACAGAAAATTAAGAAGACAGATCCGGAAAACAATCGGTGCACTGCTGATGGTTTCCGCTATTGTAGTTGCTGCAATTCCGGTGACGGGAGTAAATGCAGAACCTACTGCTACTTCAAAGCCGGAAAGAAAAGTATGGGTCTGGGATAATAATAAAACAGAGACAAGCGTGGCAGGCAGTCCGGCATCGTCCATACAGGCGGCAACCAAGAATACCATTCCCTATGTGCCAGAGGATTCTATTGTATATACATCCGGTGATGGAAGATTTCAGTTTGCTTATGTTGATCCGGATGGGGGAGGTAACAAATATGCGGTTATTTTGAATTATAATGCAAATGCGTTAGCAGAGAGTTCCCTGACGATCCCAGATACCATGGAGGCGTTTAAGAAATATAAACAGACCTCTTCTGATGGTTATTTCTGTCTGGTTACACAGAATGATGAATTTATGTTTTATGATGTGTATGAACAGGCAACGGATAATGCCGGAGTGTTGCTTTACAGGGTTCCCGCAGTAAAGTATGGGGATTATGGACATGAAGTGATACCGTCTGGCTCTCAAAATGGAGAATCCATCATTGTTAACCGGAATCAGTTATATTATGGTTCCGATGGAAGTACACTGGTTTATCGTAATACAGAAAAAGAAATGGGTGAAGATGGAACAGAACATGAGGTTCAGAAGGATTATCCGGTAGAACCAATTATGGTGACTAACCAGAAGCCATGCTATTATGAACAGAGATCTATCTGGGGAGATCAGGATGATACACAGCTGTATTATCAGGAAAAGAAAAGCGTGACACCGGATAAACCAAATGGTACGTTAATTCATCCATCTTCACAGGCTCATTACCGTATTGATGCGATTGTGAAGTATATTGGTCAGCAGTTTGTGGATGCAGTTTCAGCCACGGATCCGGATACGGGAGTCCAGTATATTGCAAGCTGGGAAGTGCATAAGGGAAAATACCGGGAGAATCCGGATGATGGGGTTTTTGCAAATAATGCGAATATTACGAATCTGCAGATTGGATCGAATCTTTCCGGTATCAGTGATTATGCATTCCAGGGGTGTGCAACATTACAGAGCGTTTCCTTTGGAAATAATCTGCAGACCGTTGGAAACGGGGCATTTGCAAACTGTATCCGTTTAAGCAACTGTGATATTCCGACGAACTCCAATATCCAGGCATTTGGCAAAGATGCATTTTATAATTGTACGGCATTGACGAGTATTACAATTCCAATTGGGTTAAAGGCTATTGGCGATTCCTGTTTTGAAGGCTGTACTCGTCTTCAGACGATAGATCTGTGTGGTGGCAGTGAGCTTGATACGATGTTACAGACCATTGGTAATTCGGCATTTAAGAATTGCAGTTCTTTAGGTTCACTAACATTCCCTACACAATATGCAGAGAGTGATTTACAGATTGGTATTTTTGAAGGATGCTCGAATCTTCAGTTTGTGAAGGTTCCTAATAAGTTCATGAGCTTTGCTGAAACGACAAATACAGGTGCTGATCCTGCCAGTGATCCGCTTACTTTTGAGGGCTTTAAGAATACGGTTCCGGAAAGCTTTTATTTCTGGGGAGCAGATACGGATACGAATGACCGTAATGGTCGTTCACAGCTCCATAAAACAGCAAACGATCATCAGATCGCGTATAAGTATTTTGACAAAGAAGTATATGAAATTGTAATTAAGGAAGAAAATGGAACTTCTTCTATTACCTATCAGGTAAATGACCAGAACCAGTTAATTAAGATCTGGTTAGAAGGAAACCCTGTTAATGTAGTGATCCCGAAGACCATAGGACCTTATGGAATTGCTTCTATTGGTACGGGGTGTTTTAACGATGCATGCTCCATTAAACGGGTTACAATTCCGGAAACCGTGGTGCGTATTGAAGATGGTGCATTTAAGGGAAGCCATAATCTGGAAACCGTCAGCTTTGATAATGCATCTACCATACAGTATATTGGAACGGATGCATTCCGTACACAGGTGGTTTCCTGTGGACATTCCATTACAAACAAGGATCCGGAGCTTACTTTCGTAGGTGCAATGATGAATGATAATGGAGAAGATACCGTTCCATTCATTTATGCAATGACACCGGAGAATACCATCAACAATCAAAGTCAGAATAAGTCATGGATTACCTGTCACAGTGGTTTTCCGACTAATATAGAAGTAAAGTATGTATATGATTTTACAACGAATACCGGAAGCGCCCAGATGCAGAGTTATCCAAGATACGAACTCTATGGAGAAAGCCAGAAGCTTATAGATTGGGTAAAAGCATTGCCGTATGTAGATGAAACAGACGATGCAGAAGTTAAGTTATATGTGGATAAGATCAAGGATGCATATCAAAAATATACGACTGCTGATCCGTCCGTTCCTCCGACAGAAGAGCAGATGCAGATTGTTAATGCGGCTTTAAATGTTGTCGTTCCTACAAATGTGGACAGTCTGAAACCGGGATTATTCTCCGGTTACAAAGCGGATTCTGCCGGAGAGGCAGAGCAGATAGCGGGAATGACGCCGGATACCAAGATCAGCTCTATTGTATTAAATGGTGTGGATGAAATTGAGCCATTTACGTTTACAGGCTGCAGCGAGCTTAAGAATGTTTCGATCATCAAGGCTGGCAAAATCGGAGATTATGCATTTGGGGCTGTGGAGAAAATTAATTCAGCCAATGGTCATGTTACAACGGAGCAGAATTGTGATGCACTTGAACAGGTGACACTTGGGGGAAATATTACTGATATCGGAAAGCGTCCGTTCCGTGGCTGTACAAAATTAAATACCATAACCTGTCTTGGCGATAATCTGTCTTATCAGGATGGTATCTTATATCAGACAACTGCGAATGGAAAGACTTTAGTCGAGTGTCTGGCAGGACGTGGAGAAACAGTTGGATCATATTCCGTGGGACCGGAAGAATTGTCTGGAGTTTCGGAAATCAAGGCAGAAGCATTTATGGATTGTGATCACGTTGGAACGGTTGATCTTTCCGACACCTCTGTTGTTGATATTCCGGAAAAGACATTTTATGATATGGAAGATTTAAATAGCGTTATTCTGCCTGATACGGTTAAGAATATTGAGGCTAAATCATTCCAAAACAGTAAAATCCGTGTTCTGAAAATTCCTGGAAACCAGGCGTACATAGAGAAAGATGCCTTCAAGAATAATGAAGGTCAGCAGACCATATTATTTCAATGTGTACAGGGAACAACCGCTGACCGGTATGCTAAGGCGTACGATTACATTAATCCTGAATACGGGAAGGTATATTTGGAACATACGGTATTCTTCTGGGATTATCCGGATTATCCGGACACATCAAATAAGATCCTGTTCCACAAGGTAAAGGTTCGTGACGGAGAAGATGCAGTTCCTCCAACTGACACACCGAAACATGAAGGTTATATGTTCAGTGGATGGACCGATTATACCAAAATTTCGAAGGATACGGATGTGTGGCCGAGGTTTGGGGGCAGCATCTATAAGGTGGAATTCTTAGACTGGGATGGAACGGTAATTTCACAGACCGGATTTACCAATCCGCAGTATGTTGAAGACGGTAAGAGTGCGACTCCGCCTCAGACAGATCCGGTCAGGGAAGGATACACCTTTGATGGATGGACACCGGATTATCATAATGTTTCCAAGGATCTGACGGTTATTGCAAAATATACGGATAATTCGGGAGATCAGAGCAGACATACGGTTACGTTCTATGCTTATGAAAAAAATAAGATGACTGCTATCAGTGTCCAAAAGGTCAATGATGGAGAAGCTGCGGTAGAGCCGGCAGTTCCGACGAGAGATGGATATACTTTTACAGGATGGTATCCGGATAAAACAGTGTTCTCTAAAGTAACAACAGACCTGACCATTGTTGCGGCATATGATAAGAACTCTGCGGGCGCAGGTGCGTCACCGAGCGGTGGTTCTTCATCAGGTGCATCAGCTTCACCGTCCTCAACGGCTGGAAACAATAACAATGGTAATAATGGTGATAACACGAAGAAGTATACCGTAAGTGTATCCGGTGGAAGCGGAAGCGGAAGCTATCCGGCTGGAGCAATTGTAGCCCTGAATGCTTATGATATGGGTGTCGGAAAACAGTTTGACAAGTGGACAACATCAACAGCAGGAGTGGGATTTGCAAATGCAGAAGCTACTTCAACAACCTTTACTATGCCGGCAGCCAATGTTGCCATTACGGCAACGTATAAGACCGGAAACGGAGCTTCCCCAAATACAGGTGGAAACAATGGAGGCAGTGGAACGTCTGGTAATAGTTCTAATGGAAACTCCGGATCAAACGGAAGCTCTGGAAGCAATTCGAACCGCAACAGTGGAACGACTGTACAAGTAACGAAGCCGGGTATTTCCAATACGAACCTTGCGGGTGCGACTGTAGCAGGATCTACCGATAATTTTGTGGTTAAGGTAACCGAAGACCAGACGGCAAATGATCTGGCTGTACAGGCATTACAGGCCAAGTTTGGAGACATCAGCAGGGTGAAGTATTTACCGATGGACATCAGTCTGTATGATTCCACAGGCAGAACCAAGATTGCGGATACTTCGGGAATTTCTGTGAATATTACGTTACCGCTGCCGGATGATCTGGCACAGTATGCAGGAAATAATAAAGTGGCATCCACGTTGGGAGGAACCATTGAAGATCTGAATACCAGATTTACAACTGTGGATGGCGTTCCCTGTGTGAACTTTACTGCAACACATTTTTCACCCTATGTGATTTATGTGGATACAGCAAATCTGACTGCAGGAACAATTGATGCAACTCCGAAGACCGGAGATCCGATTCATCCTAAGTGGTTCCTTGCATTAGGACTTGCGAGTCTCTCACTGATCCTGTTCTTCAAGAGAGACCGGAAGCTGCCTAAGACCAGAACAGCATAAGGTGGATGGTATGAATAAAAAGATATCAAAAACAATCGGGGTGCTGCTATTGCTGACTGCAGTAGCAGTTACCCAGGTACCGGTATCAGATGCGGAGGCGGCAGGCACTGCATCTGATTTTCAAATGGAAGGAAATAAGCTGCTCCGGTATTCAGGCACGGCGGAAGTCGTGTCTATTCCGGATGATGTACAGATCATCGGAGAAGAGGCCTTTGCCAACAATGACAATATTGTGAAAGTCAATATTGACGGTAAAGTAAAGCAGATTGGGAATGGTGCATTTGCAAACTGTGATTATCTGCGGACGGTGAATATCGGGGATGGCGTGGAGCAGATTGATGCAGGCGCCTTCAGTAATGATACATCTCTGACCCATGTGTCGATCGGCTCCGGTGTAAAGAAGCTTGGAAGTGGTGTTTTCGCAGGGAATAAGGCACTGACGGATTTTAAGGTATCCGATGCCAATCCCTATTTATTTATGGAAGATGGTATTTTATATGGCAAAGAGCATGAAACGTTGTACTTCCTGTTACCGTCTTCGCAGAAGGAAGCCTTAAATCTGACCAATGATGTAAAGACAATCATGGCGTATGCCTTCTGGGGCAATGATTCTCTTAAGAAGGTACAGTTAGGGAGCGGTCTCTATGAGGTTCCGTCCTATGCATTCTCTAATTGCAGTAATCTGACGGATGTTTCGATTCATCTGCCAACGCAGAGTATCGGAGCCAAGGCATTTGAAGACTGTGTGAGCTTACAGCATGTGGAGGTTCCGGAATCCGTAACCAATATCCAGGATACGGCATTTGACGGCTGTCCCAATGTGAAGCTTAGTGCGAAAGAGGGCTCCTATGCCTGGAATTATGCACAGAACATGCAGAAGACACCGGTAGAACAGGTAGAATATGCAGACGTGCAGCAGGCACAGACCGTACAGCCGCAGAACCTTACCGGTACGAATGAGTCACAGAACGGTTCTGCAACCACGACAGCTCCGGCAGCCGGCGGAACGCCTACAACAGCAGGAGATACAGCATCCAAAACAAATACAGTAAGTCCGGAGCAGACAGCAGTTACAGCAAACCAACCAGAAGATGCTGGTTTGGAGAACAATACGGATGCAATAAGCAATGCAGATCCCACTTCGGCTCCCTCCATGACAACTACCTCTGAAGTGGTAGAGAATCAGGTATTGCTTGGACAGTCCAGTATTGTGACAGGCAGGGCGCTTGTTTTTATTGATAACGGCAAGGTGAAGGTACAGCAGGGCATGCCGGTACAGAATACAACACTTGACTTATCACAGCTTGGAGGAGAGGTTCAGTCACAGGGCGATGCTTCTTCGCAGAGCACCTCCGATGAAACAATCGGAAATCTGCTTGCAGACAATGCAGAGAAGGGAAAAGGATTCCCGAAATATACGGTAGTTCAGGACAAGATTGCCTCTCAGGCTTATTACCAGAATGCAGATCTTACTTCCTATGAATTTCCGGAAGGAATTACGGAAATCGGTGACTTTGCTTTTGCAAGAAGCGGACTTGAAGCGATTGTAATTCCGGAGGGAGTGACGAAGATCGGTTATGGTGCGTTTTATCATTGTGATAGCCTGCAGTCCGTACAGATTCCGTCCACTGTAACGGAGATTGATGACTATGCGTTTGCCAAAACACCGTTCTTAGAGAACAATCATTCTGCAACCTATCCGTTTGTGGTAGCGGGAGATGGCATCCTGATCGGATATCTGGGAGCGGACAGTATTGTTAATATTCCAGGTGGCGTAAAGCAGATCAGTGATGGTGTATTACGGGATCATATGGGAATTACAGCCGTGAATCTGCCGGATACCGTAGAAACAATTGGCGAGGATGCATTCAAAGGCTGTCACAATCTGACCACGGTAAATGGTGGAAAGAATGTGAAAACAATTGGAGCAGGAGCGTTTCAGGGGTGTGCTTTATCCAATGTGACCATACCTTCCTCTGTAGAAGAAATTGGAATTGCTGCGTACGATCTGAGTGGTGGAACCGATACGGTTACCATGGAAGGAACGGCGCTCCCGAAGCTGACCTATGGAACCGATTCTTCCCGTGCATTAAATAAAGAAGACCGGACTTATGCTTTCTCCGGAAACTTAAATAAAGTGATTGTACCCACAGGTGTTTCTGATTTTGAAAACACAATTCTGCAGGATGGTATTTATGGATATCAGGGAACTATTTATGACGAGCAGGGAACCCTGCTTGCACAGAATCAGGGAGTAAGCAAAGCATCGGATATGATGCACGACATTACAATCCCGGGAAGTGAGGAAGGCTTTATTCTTCATATCCGGGAATCTGAGGATGCCGCAGCAAGAATCGGTGACGCCTACGGTGAATTATATGGAGGACGTACTCCTTCCAAACTGCAGGCGTATGAAATCTCTTTGATGGATGAGACGGATACGGTTCCGATTCATAAGCTGGGCAAGCAGACTGCAACGGTGGAACTGCCTGTTCCGGATGGTATTTCAACAGATCAGATGCATGTGGTTACACTGGATGACGATGGACAGTTAGAAGCAGTCAATTATGAGGTAACTGAAAGCAACGGAGAGAATAAGATCCGTTTTACCACCAGTCACTTTTCTCCCTATGGCATTTATGAATATGACAGCTTCGGTGGAACCGGGGTGGTCAGTAACGGTAAAGCTATCATCCGTGGTGGAAGCAGGGATAATACCCCGGATACCGGGGATCTGATTCATCCAAAGTGGTTTCTGGCTCTTGGACTTGCAGCGCTTGCCTGTGTCTTTCTTTTTTACAGGGGACAGGGCAAAAAGCCAGTGCGTGAGTAAAACTAAAGCTGTGTTAGCAGCGGTTTTACGAATGGGGTTCTGAATAGTTACAGGATATGGTATATAAATAAACCGAACAAGACTTCCGGCATATGATAAAGAAAAAGCCGGAAGTTTTTATTATGTATCGGGTAAAGCGTCAGATCGGACTAACGAAAGAGCTGCAGACAGCCGTGCTGCATGTGGGAAGACGGAATCCGGCGGTCGGAGTGGCAGTACTGGATACCGGAGTCAGTTCACATCCGGATTTAAGGGAGCAGATTCTGGTGTTCCGGGATTTTGTAAATGAGCAGACAGGTGCTTATGATGATAGTGGACATGGGACACATGTGGCAGGCTGTGTTGCCGGAAATGGCAGGCTGTCACGCGGGATTTACAGCGGAATGCATCCGGGATGCCGCCTGGTGATTGGAAAGGTATTGAACAACCGCGGTGAGGGACGGATTGATCATATGATAAAGGCAATGGAATGGATTCTGCAAAACAGCAGGGAATGGAACATCCGGATTGTGAATATTTCAGTTGGAATTGCAGAGTGCAGGAACGAGGAGAAGATGAAGGAGCTTCTGCGATGCATGGAGGAGCTTTGGAAGAGTGGGATCGTGATTGTGTGCGCTGCCGGAAATTCCGGACCGGAGCCTATGACAATTTCACTTCTCGGAGCTTTAAAGGATGTCATTACGGTGGGCTGCAATGAAGGCGGTTATTTTGGCAAGGCAAAAAATCTGTGTGAGGATCATTCCGGAAGAGGACCCAGCATCTATGCCATGAAAAAGCCGGATGTAGTTGCGCCGGGGACGAAAATTATTTCGTGCAATTCCAATTATAAGAAAAATCCCTATATTGCGCGGAGCGGTACTTCAATGGCAACACCGGTGGTCTCCGGTGGTCTTGCCCTGCTTTTACAGAAAAATCCGGAGATCTCAAATGAAGAAGCGAGAACAAAATTACTGCATACCGCAAGAGATCTGGGTGAACCGTGGAATAAGCAGGGGTGGGGCATGATTCAGATACAAAAACTATTAAAATAGGTTGTATTTTATCAGGGATTTGGATATAATAAAAACAACCCGAAATGTGTTTTTGTTTCTTGTTATTTTTGAACCTACAGATACTTTAAACGGGATTCCTATATTACCTTATGGCTGTCAAGCCCTCACTTAGCAATAAGGATTGGAAGGGAAGGCAAAAGTAAGGCTGCGGTCACCCACCTAGCCTTGCTAGGAGTCAAAAGGCAGGAAACAGCATTTTGGGGGTTATTCCAAAGAAAAAGCAGCGCGGATGCGCTGCTTTTTCTTGCTATAAAGTCAAAAGCTCCGCCCGCACGCAAAGAAGTCTCAGGCGGACTCTTTATTGTATTTTAAGGAGAGAGAAGAATGAATCGTCATATGCAGATCCGCTGGAAGCTGATTGCCATCTTAGTACTGGCGGCGTTGCTTACCTTTTTACTGTTTTTTTATAAGGACCGGTCGGAACCGGAATATGTCGGAGAAATGGTTTTTACAGGAGAGATGCAGATCTTAACAGACAAGAGTGCAGAGCTTTTGAAAACCGATCCGGAGGAGGTATGTCAGGAAATAGGGCAGTATATGAAAGAAGAAGACTGGTACGAGGCATTCGACCAGTTCCTTACCTGTCATCAGCTGGACCGGCAGATCTGTAAAGAAACCATCGGGATCATTGGAGGAAAGGATTGGGTATATAAACCGGAGCTTGCAGAAGGACAGCTTCTTGCTGTGGATGGTACGGTATATTCCTACATTTCCGATGAGTTTGCCCGGTTAAAATACATAAATGTCGATGCTTACCGTATGGAAAACACATTACTGGCCATCAGGGAAAAGCTGACCGATCCGGTCATGTTTTCCGAAGCTTATCTGGAAGAAGCCGATGAGAGCGGTATCCGGTTCTTTTACCGGGGATGCGAGCTATACCATCCCTGTGGACAGAAGCAGGGGTCAGAGCAGATCGTGACACTTGGTCTTAGGGGAGGGGAGCTTATTTCTTATGAAGAGGATGGAGAAATCATCAGCGGAAAGACACTGCAGGTGACGGAACATGCAGTTACTTTGGAGGAGCAGGGAGAAATTCCCTTTGGAGAAGTATGCGAAGGGTATTATCAGAAGGAAGAGGTGCATAGCAGCAATACCAATGACATTCCCATCGGTTATACTTTTACGGATTATCTTATAAAAGATGGAAAGATCTGTGCCTTCTTAATTCTTCCGAAGGAACGAATGGAGTATATCCGTGTGGCTATTCAGCAGAGTGATTACCGGGGATTGTATCATAAGGAGGTTGTTTTGCAGTCTTCGGAGGAGCTCATGCTGTCCTATCTTGAAAACGGTGAAAGAAAGAAAGAACCGCTTCCGGCAGGAAAAAAGCTTGTCCTGACACAGGATACAGATTATCTGAAAGAAGGGATGCTAAAGGTTGTGAATCCGACCAACTCCGGAAGAACGTATCTTCTGTCGGCGCATCGGAATCAGGGAGTGCCGTCTTACCGTGGAGATTTTGAGATTCATAAGACGGAGGATGGACTTTTACTGATTAATGAGCTGCTGCTGGAGGAATATCTGTATGCCGTTGTGCCAAGTGAGATGCCATCCACTTATCCGTCAGAAAGCCTGAAAGCCCAGGCCGTGTGTGCGAGAACCTACTCTTATGGCTATCTGGAGCATGCCGGACTGCCGGCACTGGGCGCACATGTGGACGACAGTGTGAATTATCAGGTTTATAACAATATTATGGAAAAGAAGAGCTCAACCGATGCGGTACGGCAGACTGAAGGGGAGCTGCTGCTGCAGGATGGAAAGCCGATCACTGCGTATTATTATTCCACGTCCTGCGGGTATGGGACAGATGACCGCATCTGGAAAGAAGAAGGAGAGGGTGCAGCTCCTTATTTAAGGAGTGTACATATTGCGCAGGATGAAAACAATGAATCACAGGAGATCAATGAGCAGACAGATACGACACAGACAGATGAATTGCTGAAGAAGAGTGAACAGCCAGTTGAAAATCAGCAGGATAATTCACAGAAGAACTTAGAACAAAAGAATAATGAAGATATAGATAATAAGCTGAGTGATCTTACACAGGAAGAAGCGCTTCGTGAATATCTCACTACCATTCATGAAGAGGATTACGAGAAAGAGGAACCCTGGTATCGCTGGAGCTATACCGTGAATGACTTAGACATTAATCTTTTAAAAAAGAAACTGCAGGAACGGGGGATTTCTTTTGCCGATTTTAAGAAAGTAAAGGACATGGAAATTATAAGGCGTGCAGCAGGAGGAAGTGCACGGACACTGGTGATCAGTACCGATCAGGGAGAGCTTCAGGTGGAGGGAGAATATGAGATCCGTTATGTTTTGAATCAGGAAGGAGAGGTAATCCGGCAGGATGACTCGGCATATACACTTTCTACTATTTTACCAAGCGCTTATTTTGTGATGGATCTGCAAAAGGGGAAAAAGGGTATCACAGGATTTACACTTTATGGTGGTGGATTCGGTCATGGTGTCGGCATGTCGCAGAATGCAGCAAAGGCCATGGCGCAGTCCGGTAAGACGTATGAGGAGATTCTTGCTATGTTCTACTGGAATTGTCAGCTTGCGAAAAAATACTGATTATGGTAAAATTGCGGACATATGGAAAAAGCAGATGGATATGAAGCTTTATTTGGAAATCAGGAGAACAGGACTGCTTATGCTGAAGAAAAGGATCATTCGAATCATATCGTTGTGTATGGAGCTGTCAAGGAAGAACGTGACAGCTTATGCGGCAAGCTCTGCCTTTTTCCTGTTTATTTCTCTGATTCCGTCTTTGATGCTGCTGTGTGCGATCATTCCGTTTGTACCTCTTACAAGGGCGGACTTCATGAGGGTAGTGATTGAAATCGTACCGTCTTCGGTGGAACCGCTGGCTATTTCTATTATTAATGATGTGTATCGGCAGTCGGTGGGGCTCATTTCCTTATCTATTGTAGCAATCCTGTGGTCGGCAGGCAAGGGACTCCTCGCACTGCTGCGTGGGCTGAATGTTATCAATGGAGTGGAAGAAAAGCGGAATTATTTCATTCTCCGAATTGTGACCAGCTTTTATATGGTACTGATTCTGTTGGTAATTATTCTGACACTGCTTATTATGGTGTTCGGAGAGGCTATTGTAAATCTGTTAGACCGTAGAATTCATGGTATCGCAAGCTTTATGACAGCGTTTAACAGTGGAAGACATCTTTTTTTCTTCCTGATTATCACGCTGGTTCTTGCCTGTCTCTATGCATATCTGCCAAGACCGCGTGGCAGGCTGCGCCAGCAGTTTCCGGGGGCAGTACTGGCATCTCTTGGTTGGACGGTGGTAACCTTCGGATTTTCAATTTACGTGACATACTTTAATGGCTTTAGTATGTATGGAAGTCTTACCACGATCGTGATTTTACTGATCTGGCTGTATGTGTGCATGAATCTGGTTCTTGTCGGGGCTTATATCAACAAAATACTTGTTGACAAGGAATTGGAGATTGACTAGAATAAAGACTATGTAGAGTGTTTGTTATTAATAAATATCGAAATGCTGTGAAGGTGTATAGTAATGACATGTTTACCTGCAGAGAGAGGTTGCCATCGGCTGCGAGCATCCTCAGGTTCTGACATGAAGTGAAATTCCCACCGGAGCTTTCTGGTTGAATCAGTCTTGTAGTAGATCAGAACGTTGCACGCGTTAAGTGTTCAGAGGTGTCTGTTCATACAATATGGGCAGGAACATGGGTGGTACCGCGGATCATTTCGTCCCTTGTATTCTTAGGAATACAAGGGACTTTTCATGTAGAGCACTTAATGAGAACGAGCCGAAGGCGAAGTTCGAATTTAGTG
>ULUU01070098.1_pt1 | contig 15767 bp, 10 predicted proteins | sample 1958871 | NCBI WGS metagenome assembly ULUU01 (sample SAMEA4835770, study PRJEB28245) | human gut metagenome | biome: gut microbiome; material: fecal sample | place: Denmark | collected 2008 | reverse complement strand
AAAAGCCACAATGGCGGACAGGGAGTCATTTTCCCCGATCTCCAATTCCAGCTCGTCAATGGCGACTGTATCATTTTCATTGAAAATGGGGATCACGTTCATGTCCAGCAGCCGCTGGAAGCAGTTTTTTACGTTGTTGATCCGTTCGTTTTCCAGAATGGTTTTGGTCAGCAGGATCTGGGCTACGGTGATCCCGTAGTTTGCAAACTGCTGATCGTACATATCCATCAGCTCACACTGTCCTACGGCAGCAGCAGCCTGCTTGGTGGGGGTATCCTTGGGTCGCTCCAGCAGCCGCAGCTTGCCGCAGCCCAACGCAATGGCACCGGAGGATACCAGAATGATCTCCTTGCCCGCATTGTGCAAGTCTGCCAGGATCCGGATCAGATTGTGCATCCGCCGCAGATTCAGCCTGCCGGTTTTATGGGTCAGCGTGGAGGAACCCAGCTTGACAACCACACGCTTTTTTTCAGAAATATTCAATGTATTCAACCTCAGTTTACAAGATTTTGCGGATTTCCCGCAAGAAAATGCTGTAAATTATCCGTCACGATCCCCAGCAGTCTTTGCCGGGTCTCCAGGGGTGCCCATGCAATATGGGGCGTGATGACGCAGTTTTTCGCATGCCGCAGGGGCGTATCCGGGTTCATGGGCTCCTGCTGCAACACGTCCAGGTATGCGCCGGCGATGACGTCATTGTTCAGAGCCTCTGCCAGGTCATGCTCTGCCACTACGCCGCCCCGGGCGGTATTGATGAGAATGGCGGAGGGCTTCATGCTGCCCAGCCGAATGGCATTGACCAGCTGGCGGGTATCCTCTGTCAGAGGACAGTGAAGGGTCAGCACATCCGCCCTTGCAAATGCCTCTGCCAGGGTGACCATAGGGTAGGGAGCATGCGCCGGTACGGTACGGGTGCTGACCAGTACCTGCATCCCGAACGCGTCGGCGATTTTTGCAACGGCTTTCCCGATGCTGCCAAAGCCGATGACGGACAGGGTTTTCCCTGCCAGTTCCATGGTAGGGTAGGGGAAATAAGAAAAGGTCGGGGAGGTGCACCACTTGCCCTGCCGCACGTCCAGGTTATACAGGGGCAGCTTGCTGAAATGATCCAGCATGAAAGCAAATACCAGCTGTGCCACGGCGTTGGTGGAGTAACTGCCAGCGTTGCAGACCCGGATGCCCCGGGCGGTAGCGGCAGGAATGTCCACATTGTTGTAGCCGGTGGCGAACAGCCCGATATACTTCAGATTGGGGCATGCTTCTATAACTTCTCCGGTAATAGGCACCTTGTTGCACAGCACCAGCTCTGCGTCCCCGATCCGGGCGGCAGCCTCCCCGGGGCTTGTCAGACTGTAGCAGTCGATCTCATCCGCAAAGGGGCGGAAGCATTCCGGGGAAAGATCCTCATGGGCGGTCATGGTTGCCCAATCCAGAATCACAAGCCTCATGCCTTTGCTTCCTCGTCGGTCTTGCCCTTGGGGGCATTCTTTTTTGCCCGGGCGTGGTCGATGCATACGGTTACAATGGCAAGGATCAGCATCACCAGTTCAAATACGCCGATGCCGTAGAACCAGGTGCGGCTTTCGTTGATATACAGCAGCAGGGTGGCAGGAACGGCAACCGCAAAGACTAGCTGGTACATGCGGCGCATGCGGATAAACTGGATCACAAAAAAGATCGTGGCGATCACGCAGAAAATCAGATGGGATTGAAACGGCAGCGGAAAAACAGTACTTTCCATAAGTGCAGGCTGCAAATGCAGCCACTCCTTTCTCGAGATGGGTCGATTATTCAGATGCTCATATATATAGTATAGCATGGAACAGTGGAATTTTCAAGTGTATCTGCATAGCTTTTCGCAATCCGGCTCGTTTTTTGCAGACTGTCGGATTTTGACGAACCAACGGGGCGCTTGTGCATATACTATCCTTGGGTACGGAAAACGTATCCGATATAAGGGGGAGGATGTATATGTGTTGTCTGAAAAGCGGATGCCCGGCAATTTTACTGTCCATTCTGGGAGGCGTAGGTGCAGCGCTGCTGTACTACTTTGACTTTCTGACGCTGACTGTGGCGGCACCCTATGTGGTGCCCATTGCACTGGTGCTGATCGTCATTGCTGCAACAGCAGCCATCGCTTCTGCCGCATGCTCTGTCATGTGCCTGCGAGCCGCTGTTTGCCGGTATGGCTTATGCCTGTTGTACGGAGCGGTTGTGCTGCTGACGGTGGCACTGCTCAGCTTTCTGCTGACCAATGTGCCGTTGCTGCCCTTTGTGCTGATCGGGGCGATCGCAGCTATTTTCAGCGTGATTATGCTGCTGTCCCTGATCACCGCAATCGTTCGGTGCATTTGCCCGCGCTGCAGCTAACACGAAGAAGGACTCCGGCGTGATCCGGGGTCCTTCTTTTCTTTTGCTATGCTTCCGGGAAGGACAGCTGATGGCTGTCCGGCAGATCCTTTGCAAGGACGCCTGCCGCCGGAATATTTTTGACGCTGTATTTTTTCAGTTGCTCCAGTTGCTCCGGATCCACCGGGGCAACGTTGTCCAGCACTGCTTTTGCCTTGAGTGTGACCACCTGGACGCCGATGGTATCCCGGGTGGCTTTGGGGAGGATCATGGCTGTGTGGAAGAGCAGCGCCCGGTTGTTGGTGGTGCGCACCAGCAGTACCGTATCCTCCGGACAATAAAGGATCTCCACCAGCCTGGATTTGCCGGAGTAGGCGTTGGCAAGCCGTTTCCGGTTGGTCTTGGTGGCATATGCGGACAGGGGTACCTTGGCGATCTTACCGTTTTCAAAGGCGAACAGCACAAAGCCGCTGTAGTCTACAGTGGGGATCATCTTCACCAGGCTTTCGTTTTCGTCAAATCCCAGCTTTGCAGGTACATAATCTCCCAGCAGGCTTGCCTTGGTATCATCAAAGGCACTGGCACGGCTTTTGTATACCTGGCATCGGTCGGTGAAGAACAGCAGCTCCGTCCGGTTGGTTGCTTCAAACTGGGCTGCCATGGTATCCCCCTCCTTCAGCTTCTGCTCACCGCTGACCCGCAGGGACTGGGGAGTGATCTTCTTGAAATAGCCGCTGGCGGAGCAGAACAGGTGCACCGGGTAATCCGGAGTCTCATCCTCCTCCGGCTCTTCCTCCAGCTGATCCGCATACAGGAACTGGGTGCGCCGGGGCTGTCCGTATTTCTCCTTCACGGCCTTCAGCTCTTCCGTAATGATCCGGCGGATCTTTTTCGGATCGCCCAGAATGTCCTGCATTTCTGCGATTTCTCCGGACAGGGACTCCACCTCCGCAATGCGCTTGAGGATGTATTCCCGGTTCAGATGCCGCAGCTTGATCTCTGCCACATATTCCGCCTGGATCTCGTCAATACCGAATTCCACCATCAGGTTGGATACCACGTCCGCTTCTTCCTCCGTTTCCCGGACGATGCGGATGGCGTGGTCGATATCCAGCAGGATCTTTTGCAGGCCTTCCAGCAGATGCAGCTTTTCGGATTTCTTCTGCAAGTCAAAATGCACCCGGCGTTTCACGCATTCCGCCCGGAACGCCACCCATTCCGTCAGGATCTCCCGGACGCCCATGACTTTCGGGGTGCCGGCGATGAGAATGTTGAAGTTACAGGAGAAGTTGTCCTGTAACGGGGTCATCCGGAACAGCTTTTGCATCAGCTTGTCCGGATCCGTGCCCCGCTTGCAGTCAATGGCAAGCTTCAAGCCGCTCAGGTCCGTTTCATCCCGGATGTAGGAGATCTCCCGGATCTTGTTGGCTTTGATCAGCTCAATGATCTTATCCATGATGGCTTCGATGGTGGTGGAATAGGGAATCTCGGTGATCTCGATGCAGTTGGCGTCCTTGTCATAGCTGTACTTTGCCCGGAGCCGGACGGAGCCTCTGCCGGTCTGGTAGATCTTGTTCAGCTCTCCTTCCTCGTAGAGCATGTAGGCGCCGCCGGGAAAGTCCGGCCCCTTTAATGTGCTGAGCAGGTCATGCTCCGGATTTTTGATCAAAGCGATACAGGTTTCGCAGACCTCCGCCAGGTTGAAGGGGCACACGCTGCTTGCCATGGAAACCGCAATGCCCATGTTGGCGTTCACCAGCACGGAGGGGAAGGAGGCAGGCAGCAGAGTCGGCTCCGCCATGGTGTTGTCGTAGTTGGGGACAAAGTCAATGGTTTCCTTGTCGATGTCCCGGAACAGCTCGTTGCAGATGGGATCCAGCTTGACCTCTGTATACCGGGAGGCGGCATAGGACATATCCCGGGAATAGGCTTTGCCAAAGTTACCCTTGGAGTCCACATAGGGGTGCAGCAGCGCCTCATTGCCCCGGGCAAGCCGCACCATGGTTTCATAGATGGCAGCGTCACCGTGGGGGTTCAGCCGCATGGTCTGTCCCACCACGTTGGCGGATTTGGTGCGCTGCCCGGTAAGCAGCCCCATTTTGTACATGGTATACAGCAGCTTCCGGTGGGAGGGCTTGAAGCCGTCGATCTCCGGCAGTGCCCGGGAGATGATGACGCTCATGGCATAGGGCATGTAGTTCTTCTCCAGGGTTTCTGTGATCTTTTCCTCTACCACGATGCCGGCGCCTTCGATATAGGCGTTGGGAATGGCTGCCCGCTTCTGTTGGGGTTCCTTTTTCTTTCGTGCCACAGGTGTCCCTCCTTATGAAATATCGGCAAGCTCCAGATAATCGCCGCCGTATTCAGAAATGAAATCCTTTCTCGCCTGCAAATTGTCCCCCAGCAGCATATCAAAGGCGGCAAAGGTCTTTTCCGCCTCGTCGGAGGTGACCTGGATCAGCCGGCGTGTGGCAGGGTTCATGGTGGTCAGGGACATCATTTCCGGTTCGTTTTCGCCAAGTCCCTTGGAACGCTGGATGGTGAATTTTTTTCCTTCCAGCTGGGACAGGATTTTGGCCTTTTCCTTTTCTGTATATGCAAAGTAGGTTTTGTCCTTGCTGTTGATCTCGTACAGGGGAGATTCCGCAATGTATACATATCCCTCGTCAATGAGGGTGGGCGTCAGCCGGTACAGCATGGTGAGAATCAGGGTACGGATCTGGAATCCGTCCACGTCCGCATCCGTACAGATGACGATCTTGTGCCAGCGCAGATTTTCCAGAGAGAAGGAGGACAGATCCTTATTTGCCTTTGTCCGTACCTCCACGCCGCAGCCCAGTACCTTGATAATATCCGTAATGATCTCGTTTTTGAAGATCTTGGCGTAGTCCGCCTTCAGACAGTTGAGGATCTTGCCCCGCACCGGGATCACCGCCTGGAACTCCGCTTCCCGGGCGAGCTTGACAGAGCCCAATGCGGAGTCGCCCTCCACGATGTACAGTTCCCGCCGGGCTGTATCCTTTGTGCGGCAGTCCACGAATTTCTGTATCATGTTGGACAGGTCAATGGTACCCGCCAGCTTCTTTTTCAGATTCAGCCTGGTGCGTTCCGCATTCTCCCGGCTCCGCTTGTTGACCAGGATCTGTTCACAGATCCGGGTGGCTTCGTCCGGGTTTTCGATGAAGTACACCTCAATCTGATGCTTGAGGAATTCCGTCATGGCCTCATAGATAAACTTATTGGTGATGGCCTTCTTGGTCTGGTTTTCGTAGGAGGTCTGGGTGGAGAAGCCGGAGGATACCAGCACCAGGCAGTCCTCAATGTCCGCATAGGTGATCTTGCTTTCGTTTTTCAGATACTTGCTGTTCTGCTTGAGATAGCTGTCGATCTGGGACACGAATGCCTGCCGCACTGCCCGTTCCGGGGAGCCGCCATGCTCCAGAAAGCTGGAGTTGTGGTAAAACTCCGTCAGCTTGATCTGGTTGGAAAAAGTCAGTGCCACATTGATGCGCACCTTATACTCCGGCTTGTCCGCCCGGTCACGCCCCTTTTTCTCGCACTGCCAGTGCTGGATGGAGGTCATAGCCTTGTCTCCCACGATCTCCTGCACATAGTCGGTAATGCCGTTTTCGTACCGGAATTCCCGGACAGAAAAGCTGCCGTCCTCACTCTGGCTCCGGTAGGTAAACAGCAGGTTCGGATTGACGATTGCCTGCCGCCGGAGAATATCGTGGAAAAACTCGTCCGGGATCTGGATATCCGTGAATACATCCAGATCCGGCTTCCACCGGGTCCGGGTACCGGTTTTTTTCTGGGTGGTGGGTTCTTTCTTCAGTCCGCCCACATTATTGCCGTGCTCAAAATGCAGGTTGTACCGGAAACCATCCCGGAAGATCTCCACATCCATAAATTCCGAGGCAAACTGGGTGGCACAAAGCCCCAGACCGTTCAGCCCCAGGGAATAGGCGTAGGTATCCCCCTCTGCGTCATACTTTCCCCCGGCGTACAGCTCACAGTAAACCAGCTCCCAGTTGTAGCGTTTCTCCGTATTGTTGTAATCCACCGGGCAGCCTCTGCCGAAGTCCTGCACCTCGATCGTCTGATCCTGGTACCGGGTGACGATGATGTGATCCCCGAAGCCGGCCCGTGCCTCGTCAATGGAGTTGGAGATGACCTCAAAAACGGAATGCTCGCAGCCGTCCAGTCCATCCGAACCGAAAATAACCCCGGGTCGCTTGCGTACCTTGTCTGCGCCCTTGAGCATGGTGATGCTTTCGTTGCCGTAATCCGCCTGCTTTTTCGCCATGTGCACACTGTTCCTTTCTGAAACACCCATACGGGTAGAATACGTTCTCTTGCCGCTGATTTTTTATTATACCATTATTTTGAGAAGAATGCAAGGGCTGGGCGAACCGGTTCCAGGGCATGCCGGCGGATTGACCTTTTTCGCCCCCTGTGGTATAATATAGATAACAGAAATATCGCACAAAGCGCATCTGGCGGTGTTCCTTAAACATACTGCACGGGAAACAGGACGCCACGCCATAAAGGGGGATTTGTATGAACTACAAACGTATTGCTGCGCTGCTGCTTGCGGGGAGCATGCTGCTGAGCGCAGGGGGATGTCTGGATCTGGAGGAGGAAAGCTCCGGAGGCGGCCGGAATGAATCCGTCCCCCAGACTACCGTAAATCGGAATACTCCGACTGTCACGCCCACCAGGGAGACCGGTACCCGGCTTGTTGCCGGACAGGACGGTGCGCTGACCATTCAGCGCAGTCGGCGGGAGAACGCTGTGCCCATGGGGGCGGATGGCACCTGGACAATCTTTGTATATATGTGCGGCAGCGATCTGGAAACTGTGGACAGCTCCGGCACGGAGGATATGGAGGAAATGCTGCAGGCATCCACCGGTGACCGGGTGCGTTTTGTGGTGCAGACCGGAGGCGCTGAGGAATGGACAGCCGGTAAGGTGGATCCGGACAAACTGGATCGGTTTGTGATCCAGGACGGAAATATGGAAAAGGTGGACAGTCAGCCGGGTGCCAGCATGGGAGACGGCAGTACCCTTGCCAATTTCCTTGCCTGGGGGACGGCGAGCTATCCGGCGGCGAATATGGGACTGGTGCTGTGGAATCACGGCAGCGGCAGTATCTGCGGCGTGTGCTTTGACGAGCTGTATGAGGACGACAGCCTGTCCCTGGAGGAGGTGGGCAGTGCCCTGGAAAGCGTGTATCCCAATATGACGGATTCTTTTCGGTTCATCGGCTTCGATGCCTGCCTGATGGCAACGGTGGAAACGGCCAATCTGCTGGTGCCCCATGCGGATTATATGTATGCTTCGGAGGATACGGAGCCGGGCTACGGCTGGGATTATACCGCCATCGGGGCGTATCTGGGCAGTCACCCGGATGCCGACGGAGCAGCGCTGGGAAAGCTGATCTGCGACAGCTATTATGATGCCTGTGTAGACTGTGAAAGCGAGGAGGAGGCAACCTTCTCCTGTACGGATCTGAGCCGGTTGGATGCATTCATGCAAAGCTGGAATGAAGCTGCCCGGCAGATGTACGATCTGACGGAGCAGCCGGAACGATTGGCAGAACTGGTGCGTGGGATTACCACGGCTTTGAACTTCGGCGGCAACAATAAGGCGGAGGGCTACACCAATATGGTGGACGCAGGATGCATACTGAAAAACAGCAAGTCCCTGCTGCCAGGTGCAGCGGATGCGCTGGCAGCCCTGGAGGAATGCGTGATCTACCAGCGGAACGGAGAGCGCCGACAGGACGCTTCCGGGCTTGCCACCTATTACCCCCTGTGCATCCAGGGTTCTGAAGAGTTGTCCGTATTCCGCAATGTGTGTATCAGCCCCTGGTATCTGTCCTTTGTGGATAAGATCGCTTATGGTGCGGATCATGAGGGCATGCTGGACGGGTATCAGAAGGATCTGTGGCTGGGGGAGGATTCCCTGTTCTGGAACCAGGATGCCCTGGAGTCAGCAGCATGGAGCTGGGATTACTGGAACCGGGAACAGGGCACATCCATCGGCTTGTCTGGGGAGGATGGGGAGATCTCTGTGCAGTATGAGGTTGCGCCTTATATGGATGAGGACGGGAACTATGTGTTCCAGCTGTCGGAGGAGACCCTGTGGGAAACGGATTCGGTTTACAACTGCCTGTACATGATCCTGGATGACGGACGGATTCTGGATTTCGGCGCAGATGATGATGTATATGTGGACTGGGACACCGGAGAAGTGTATGACGGCTTTGACGGCTACTGGTTTGCGCTGCCGGATGGTCAGCCCCTGGCTGCATATCTTGCAGAAGCCGACTACGACTACAACATTTACACGGCACCCATTACTCTGAACGGGGTGGACACCAACCTGCGGATCCGGCAGGATTATGGGGCGGATTCCTACACCACCAGCATTCTGGGCGTGTGGGATGGTATTGACGCAGAAAGCGGACAGGCGGCACGGACCATTCGTCCGCTGAAGAAGGGGGATCAGATCGTGCCCCGGTATACCGCATACGATACGGACACCTGGGAGGAAAGCACCTTTGTGGGTTCCGATTATGTGTATGACGGAGATCCGGCTCTGGAGGAATACATTCTGCCGGATGGGGACTACTACTACGGCTTCTGCATCAATGATATCTACGGCGGCGAGACCTATACGGACTATGTGGTTTACAACGTGGAGGGCGAAGAGGTCTACTATTACGAGTAACTTGACGGCGTTCGACAAAATGTGAAGAAATTAGGAGACTTTCAACAGGTCTCCTTTTCTTTTCGCTTCCAATTTTGTCGAATAAAGTCGAAACTTGCGGATACAGTGCAGACGACGCATGCTATACTAAGGACAGCAAAAGGGAAGCGCCCGCTGTATGCCCACCATTCCGTCTGTGGGCACTTCCGGATCCCGGCTTTTCGTCCGGCCAGCGAAAGCCACAAGAAGCGTCTGATATACTCGGACATACTGCCCCGGTGCGCTGCATGACAGACGCACCATGAAGAAAGGAGTTTTTATGTATACTGCAATTTGTACATCCGTTCTGGAGACCCGCACTGCGCCGGATCAGAGCCTTACCTATGAGGTAGTGGTGCATCCGGTGTGTGTGGAGTCCCATTGCGCCCTGTCCTATGGGATTCGTATTTATAATGATACCCGGTTTGCGGAACAGATGGATCTTACCCTGTCCAAGCGTGAAATCCTGGAGTTTCTAAATCTGCTTGCCCGGAACACTGCGCAGCCGGAGGAACTGCATGACCTGGCAGAGGATTTTCTGGCATCCTTGTAGGGAGGAGCTTACCGCTCTTGCCTATATTTCTTGCAAAAAAATTGTCGAATTCTATCGAAAGCAGTCGCAGCTGAAAAGGATGCGGCTGCTTTCTGTGTTAGGTCGTGTTGACACTAAGCCTAACAACGCATCTTTTCGGCAAAATTTCATGCATCCTACGTTAAGGCAATACCGCACAAAGCCCGCCTGTCAGCTTTGCACAGCATCTGCGTTGAATTATTCGTTATAACGCACATGAATCTCGTATAATATGCCAATATCTCTGTGAAGTCTGACGAAAAAGTTGGCACATGTGCTGTACAAGCTTTGAGCGGTGCCGCCCTATTTTTTTCGTCACATCACACAGAAATTCTACGCAATATGCGTAGATCCTCGCACTGTTTCTATGCAAATCTGCCGAAAGTTTCTTGGCATACCAGCCGTATGAGCCCTGTCTTTGTGTGGTACAAGCCCTTTCTCTCTGTGGCATTGCCTTTACATTTAAATCGTTTTATGATATACTATAAGCAGCAATTACCCGTTCTATTTTATCATCCATATTATGTACAATCTACGACCAAACAGGAGGAGGAACTCATGAGGAAAAATCCAAAGCTGTACAGCCGCACGCTGAGCGCATGCATTGCGCTGCTGATGACGGCATCCTGTATGCCCTGGTCAACTGTGGTTTCTGCGGTGGATCTGCTCAGGCAGAATGCCGGAAAGGAACAGGAGCTGACCTTCGTAGCGTCCCCCATGCAGGCGCAGAAAGCGGCAAAGGAACAGGCAGACGGGGAGGTAACGGAGGCAGTATCCATTACGCCTTATCATGCGGCACTGCTTGCGGAGCCGGATTATGAACAGATCCTGGGGGAGAATTATCAATTCCCGGAAAGCTATGACCTGCGGGATTACGGGCTTGTGACCCCGGTGCGGAATCAGGGTGGCTATGGAACCTGCTGGGCGCACGGCATTCTTGGCTCCGTGGAAACCGGACTGATCGAACAGGACGACCAGATTGATCTGTCCGAGTGGCACCTTGCGTATTTTACATACTGGGGGGATGATACCTATGGTCAGTTTGATATGGAATCAGACATTTTTGATCAGGGAGGATGGTCCATTACCGGGTTGAATGCGTTGACCAGATGGTTCGGACCGGTGCACGAGGAAACCCTGCCCTATGAGGATGACGAGATCCGCTCCTTCAGTGATGAGGAGAAGCTGGCACTCCGGGCACAGGCTGCATACCATGTGCAGGATGCATACATCAACAACAGTTATCTGGACTATCACAGTGGCAAGGTGACCCGTTCCAATGAGAATCTGAAGGCAATGCTTATGAATGGGCACAGCGTTTCTTTCACATTCAATACCAGTGACTATTACTACAATGCGGAAACAGAGGCGTATTACACGCCTTACTATACCTGGGGCAACCACATTGTCCTTCTGGTCGGCTGGGATGACAACTACCCCAAGGAGAATTTCTCTGAACATGCACAGCCGGAAAACGATGGTGCATGGCTTATCAAGAATAGCTGGGGCACGGGCGGCGCAGAGGATGGATATATCTGGGTCTCCTATGAGGATCAGTCTGCCAACGACTATGTGGTAGCCATTGCAGAGGCAAGCGACAACTATGAGAGCCAGCAGTCCCATGACACTTTTGGCTGGATGGCATCCATTGCACCAGGCAATGTGCCCACCCAGTCCTCCTATTTGTCCACGGTTCTGACGGCGGAGGCGGATACAGAGGTTTGTGCGGCTGCCTTCTACACCACCGACAACGGTACGGAGTATGAGATCACGGTGTATACGGATCTGCAGGATCCCACGGATCCCACCTCCGGTACAGCAAGCACTGTAACCAGCGGCTCTGAGCTGTACTGCGGCTATCATACCATTGATCTGGCGCAGGCGGTTCCGGTTGCCCAGGGAGAACAGTATGCCATTGTGGTGAAGCTCACCAACCCGGTGAACCCTTATCCGATTGCCACAGAGGCTCTGATCACTGCCCAGGACGGTACCGGGGAGACCAGTGAGATGACCCCCATTGTAGAGGGACGGCTGGAAGCCAACACGGATTACGGCGAGACCTTTATCAGCACGGACGGAAAGACCTGGACGGATGCTTATATGCAGCAGTTCGATTACACCTCCTACTATCAGGACGATGAGGAGGCGCTTGACATGATCAAGGGTGCAGAGGACGATGAAACTGCATCGGGCGATGACTCCAAGGTTCTGGTGACTCTGGGCAATGTGTGCCTGAAGGCGTTCACCAATTCTGAAAATCATGTTTCCTTTTCTCAACCAGAGGGGCCTGTGCCCTTTGGCACAGAGCTGATTCTGACGAGCAATTCCGCTGAGGAGATCTGGTACCAGATCGACGATGGGAAGGAGCAGCTTTATACCGAGCCCATTGTCATTGACCAGGCTATGTCTGTCACTGCGTGGGGCGTTACCGGAGAGAAGGCAGGCGGCCGTCTCACCAAGGAGTATACCCAGAAAACCGCAAGCCTGACCGGTGTTACACTGTATGGCGGCGGCACGCAGCAGCGCTGCACCTTGGATCCGGAAGAAGTAATACAAGTGCCCCAATATGTGGACGCTGTTAAGCTGAGTGCAGGCACCCTGTATCAGTACGAGGTGAATGGCAAGACCTATCACGCAGGGGAGCAGAGCGATGCCATTGCCCTTGGCTATGGCGATCAGACCATTGAGATCACAGCAAGCGGAGAAGGGGTGCTGCCCAAAACTTATACGCTGGAGATCTATCGTCCCTATGTAACACTGGATTACCGGGCAGAGATTCTGTATTTCAATGCGGAGGAATGCACAATCACTGACGAAAACGGCAATGTGCTGGAGTCTAACTGCGATGTAGCTGATCTGATGGGGCAGACCTTGACGGGTCAGTATGGTGAGGAGACCTGGGAGGAGTATATTCCCCAGCGTCCCCAGATGAATCTGAATTTGTCTGTGATGGATTATGCACGGCAACTGCTGGGACCGGTGGATATGGACTGGTACTACACCTACAGTGATTGGCTGATGCTGGCCCATAGCGAGGATTTCTCCGATGAGCAGCTTGCCAGAAACTTTGGCACGGAATTGATAGAGGAGGGCGTTTGCGCATTTCTTTGTGAGCCGGGGGAGACCTATTACTTCCGGATTGCCGCAACAGATTCCGACTTTGCAAGCGAGAGTTATTCGGTGACCGTGCCTGCAAGACCGGCTGCTCCCACCAAGAAGCTGACGGTGGAGTCAACGGACACTACCCTGCAGGTAAGCGGTGTGTCTGGTGCGGAATACTGCATTGTGGAGAAGGAACTTGCCACAATGGAGGACTTGGAAGAGATGATCTTTATTGTAGCAGAGCTTTCCGGCATTAGTTACGATCAGGCACTGGATATGCTCTATGACCGATACGGAGTGACGAACAAGGAGGAGCTGCTGGATGCTATTAACGAGCCAATGTTTGAGGAGTGGACGGAGGAATCTCTGTTTGAATATCTGATCCCGGGTACAGATTATTACATCGGTGTCCGGTATGCGGCAACGGAGAATGCTTTTGCGTCTGAGTTGGCCTATGAAACCTTCCGGACTACCGGCGAGCGTCCGGCTGTAGTCATTGATTACTTGGCGGAGACCCTGAGATTTGATGAGAAAACCGTACAGGTGTCATATACCTTTGATGCGTATGCTTATTTTGAAAATTTTGAGTATCTGAATGAAAATGGTGAGCTGACATTTAGCGAGAGTGTGGAATTCAACAAGGGAGAGACGTTGCGGTTTTCTGCCGGTTCGACGAGTCTGAGCTACTTTACAGGCAAGTCCTTGAATGTGTCTTTTACGGATGATAGCACTGCGCCCTACACCCTGGAGATTCCGGCACGGCCGGATGCTCCGGCGTATACTCTGAATTATCTGGAGGGACGTACAGAGGAAGTCGTTGGCCCGGATGTGGTACTGTTTGTGGGATTTTATCAGTATGACGAACCGGATGAGCGTACCTTCTACTATGATGATATGGTCACTATGGGTATGCTCGATGAGGATGGCAGATTGCTTCTGGAAAGCTGTGGCAATGGGGAGATCAGCTTCTATACCGTTGGTGCAAGCAACCGGTATTTTGCAAGTGCGCATTCCGAGCCGGTTCTTGTTCCCAGCGCAGAGTGGAATGTGGAGTCGAAGGAGATCATTTATGAGATCGTGGACAACGTACTGAAGATCCGTGCCATGGAGCATGTGGAATATCAGTTGTCTCAGATCGTTTCGGACGCCGGAGAAGAAGCGGTGATTTATGGCTGGACGACAGAGCCGGAGTTTACACTGGAGCCCGGACCACTGTACATCGTATATGCACGGTTACAGGCAACAGAGGAGTGCATTGCATCCGGAACGGTGCAGTTTATGGTGAGCACAGATTTTGAACCCTACTTCCTTGGCAATGTAAACAAGGATTACAAGATCGATGTGGCAGACGCAGTGCTGATCCTACAGGATTGTGCAAACCGCCTGACAGGACAGGATGCAGTGCTGGATGATACGGCGCAGTATTATGCGGATGTCAACAGCGACGGAGAGGTTACGGTAGGCGATGCTGTCAGCGTTCTGCAGTTCCGGGCACAGGATCTGATTAGTCCTGTAACCCAGTGGAGCGATATTCTGGCGGTAGGCTGACTTTGACAGTCTACAATAACATGATAGGGACTCCGGGGGCATCCGCCTTTCCGGAGTCTTTTTTGCGGCAACTTTCTTTTCCGGCGGCATAGAATTGGGGTTGAAATCTGAAAATGAATGTGTTATACTAATTATATGTGGTAAGTTCCAAGGGCAAATGAAAAAACCAGACACAGAAAGGAAGTTTGCAATGTACGAAACCATGATGGACACCATCGGCTTTGTTGAAAAGTATGATGCTGAGGTCGGCGAAGCAATGAACAAGGAGCTGGTTCGCCAGCGCAGAAACCTGGAGCTGATTGCCAGTGAGAATATTGTTTCTCCTGCAGTTATGGCAGCAATGGGCTCGGTTCTGACCAATAAGTATGCAGAGGGCTACTCCGGCAAGCGTTACTACGGCGGCTGCGAGTGCGTGGATATTGTTGAGGATATTGCCATTGAGCGGGCAAAGAAGCTGTTCGGTGCAAAGTTTGCCAATGTACAGGCACATTCCGGCGCACAGGCGAATACCGCAGTGTACTTTGCTCTGCTGAATCCGGGGGATACGGTTCTGGGCATGAACCTGGCGCACGGCGGTCATCTGACCCATGGTTCTCCGGTGAACCTGTCCGGCAAGTACTTCAATTTCATTCCCTACGGTCTGGGCGATGACGAGCGTATCGACTACGACAAGGTAGAGGCACTGGCAAAGGAGCATCAGCCCAAGCTTATCGTAGCAGGCGCAAGCGCATACCCCAGAGTGATCGATTTTGCACGGCTGTCCGAAATTGCCAAGTCCGTCGGCGCATATCTGATGGTGGATATGGCGCACATTGCAGGTCTGGTTGCGGCAAAGCAGCACCCTTCTCCGGTGGGCTATGCGGACGTGGTGACCTCCACCACCCACAAGACCCTGAGAGGACCCCGTGGTGGTCTGATCCTCACCAATGATGAGGAACTGGCAAAGAAGATCAACAAGGCGGTATTCCCCGGTATCCAGGGCGGCCCGCTGATGCATGTGATCGCAGCAAAGGCAGTTTGCTTCGGCGAAGCCCTCAAGCCGGAGTTTACCGAGTATCAGAAGCAAGTGGTTGCCAATGCACAGGCGCTGGCAAACGGTCTGGTAAAGCGGGGCTTCAACCTGGTATCCGGCGGTACGGACAATCACCTGATGCTGGTTGACCTGCGCCCCTTCGATATCACCGGCAAGGAGCTGGAGCATCGCCTGGATGAGGTTTACATCACCGTCAACAAGAATGCCATCCCCAACGATCCCCAGAGTCCTTTCGTGACCAGCGGCGTGCGCATCGGTACTCCGGCAGTGACCAGCCGTGGTCTGGGCGTCACCGAGATGGAGCAGATCGCAGAGTTCATCTACCTGGCTGCCAAGGATTTTGACGCCAATGCGGATGCGATCCGTGCAGGCGTGGGCGAGATCTGCAAGCAGTATCCGTTGTACGAATAA
>ULUU01058291.1_pt1 | contig 16017 bp, 10 predicted proteins | sample 1958871 | NCBI WGS metagenome assembly ULUU01 (sample SAMEA4835770, study PRJEB28245) | human gut metagenome | biome: gut microbiome; material: fecal sample | place: Denmark | collected 2008 | reverse complement strand
TCCCTGTCATACGGCAGAGCATCCAGAATCGTAAGCCTTGGTCCACAGCAGGTGCAGTTGATAAACGGATGCAGATACCGTCTGTCTTTCGGGTCAAACATTTCTTCCTTGCACTCATCGCAGATTGCAATATCCGGGGAAATAAAGATTTCCCCTTTTGTTTTTTCACTTTCGATAATGTCAAAATGTTCAAACTGTTCTGTTGTATCTGCGGTGATATTCTCTGTATTTATCTTCAAAACAGCCGCACGCTTCGGTGGATGTTCTTTCAGACTGTTTAAAAATCCATCGATCTGTTCTTTTGTCCCCTGTGCATAAATTTCCACATAGGGTCCTTTATTGCAAACAGTTCCGTAAATTCCATGGTTTGTCGCATGGCGGCTTACCGTTGGCCGGAAACCAACACCCTGAACGATACCGTATACCCGGATGCGCCAGGTCATCTCATTCTTATACACACTTTTCTCCAATCGTACACGCCCTTATTGCGGGTCACATCTTACAAGACCACCGGCAACTGTTATCTCATCTCTGCAAGATGCCCCGACACCGCAAAATGTATCGTATCCACAAAGATTCCGTCAAATTCCGGTGTCATACGCTTCATACATGGATCAGCGTAAATCACATCATATTCCATGTTTTCCACCAGCCTTATATAATCTTCTTCATCCCGCAGATGCAGATCTGTGTCACTGCAAAGCTCTGGCTTTATCATAAACCAGCTTGCAACTGTCACCTGTGCATCCTTTGCTTTTTTTTGTATTTCTTCCCGGATTGCAGATCCGATCACCTGCTGCTGTACAATAAGTACCTTTTTCCCATGATAATCCATATCGTAAACCAGTTCATCCACCAGCGGATAGCCTGTCTCGTACGGTGTTCCATATGTTCGTTCCAGATATTTCGCTGCCTCTAAAGCGGCCGGCGATACCACGATATTTTTTTCCACATTGGAAACCGATTTTACATCATCAAGTCCATTTCCCATTCCAAAGCAGACAGCAGTTTTTCCTTCTGCCGCAAAACGCCCCCGGATACGGTCTGCTGCACGCAGATCACTGATATCCTGTGGTGTCATGCCAAGTATCCCGATTCTGCCCAAAATCACGTCTTCTTTTTCACCTGCAAATACCAAAAACAGTTCCTTCCAGGCTTTTTCTTCCCCCTTGTCATACAATTCCATTCCATCCGTATCCACAGTCAGAATCGGCAGATCCACTTTTTTCTCCGTCATACGCTTTAAGGCATGGTAATCCGTTCCGATAACGGCCGGAACCGGCGTCCCGATAATCGCTGCAAACTTTGCATCCAGTTTTGTCACGGCATCTGCAAGCTTTGCCACCAGCCTGTCATCACGGCCGAGAATTGCATCCATATCGCGAAGCCCTGCACTAAACAGTGCGCTTTTGCTCTCAAACCACCGCGGCTCATCAAATCCACAGATATTTCCGGTACAACCACCGGCATCGCAAATGACGATAATACCGCCAAATTCATATAATACAGACACCGCACCTGACTGATCCGGTGTAAATGGTGTCAGATATTTTCTCAGTCCTCTCATTGTGTTATACCTCCGCCAATGCTTCAAACAGTCTGCGCACACCGGCATAACCGTATGGCTGCCGTTCTTCATTCCAGAGCACATTGGAACATTCTTTATGATAATAGCCGGCATCTTTTCCTATGGTCATATTGACGCCGGACTGACTTTTGTCATAATACAGCATGGTCGGTTCCAGATTGGAAAAAACTTTCGTATCCGGACTGATTTTTGCCAGTTGTTTTACATAGACAAAGTTTTCACCGGATAATGTTCCATAAATCTCCGACACACGAAATCCATAGTGTACCAATGCAAGTGCCAGTTCGAACGGATCTCCGTTCATCCATTCTCCTACGGCAAATACTGCATCCGGATGTATTTCCCGGAATTTTTCTACCGCCTCCTCTGCTGCCTTACGCGGTATTTCATCCTCAAATTCCACACCCAGTGCAGCGGCAAGAGCACGATACTGACTGGCAATTTTATCGATCTGATATAATCTGCGCAGCTCGATATATGGAATTTTCAGCCGGTCATGAAAATCCTCTGCCGCAAAGCGCGCTTCCGGATGCAGTACCAGATTAAAATTTGCTTCCGACATGGTCTGATACTGTGCATAATCCTTGCACCTGGAAATCTCATGGATTGTTTTTACTCCTGCCCCATGAAGCAGATCATACAGCTCACAGTCATCCGTAAGCGGTGAAAAATATCCCAGTAAATTCACCACGTTTCCTTTTTTCTTTTTCGGTTCCAGCAACGAATAAACGGACTGCCGCACATGCACCATCGGTGGTTTTCTGCCTTCTCTGGTCAGTGCATACATATAACATGGCCTTACCGGAACCCCTGCATATTCCTCTGCCTTGTGACAGACACGCTCCATATCCGTGCCAAGCAGCGCATCCACACAGGTAATACATATCATCACAACAGACGGCTTTTTCTTAAGTCCTTCGCATATTTCCGCTACTGCCTTAGGGATCTTTTTCAGGTGCCTTCCGGTCACAATATCCGTCTCATCCATCAACAGATAATAAAAACGGTCCTGATAGGCCCGCATCGAACTAAGCACCGAGGTATTGCGGCCACAGCATCCCGGAGACACGATCAACATAACAGAATCCGGAACCGCCAGACCTGCACGTTTGACACCAAATCCTTCTGCTCCCGGAGAATTGAATGCCAGCGTTGCAGGGGAACTGTAGATCAGATGTGTATGGGAAATAAGCTGTCTGGGAATGTTATTTTTTCCAAGCTCATCCAGCTCTTTTACCGTACAAAAATATGCTTCCTGTCTCATGCGTTTTCCTCTTCTTTCCATAACAATGTGGCAAGATCAAAGAAACATCTGCTGATTTCAGAGGCCGGATCTCCTTCAATCACAGTCTTTCCCTGCTCTTCCCAGTGAATAATTTCATTACTTCGCGGCACTTCTCCCACAATCGGCACCCCGATCTTTTCTGAAAATGCCTGTACTTTTTCTTTCTCATTTTCCACATTTCTGTGATTTAACACGATGCCAAATACCCGGGCATAACTGCGATCCTCAAAATTTCTGACTGCACTGGAAATATTGTTGGCAGCATACAGTGCCATTTTTTCACCGGATGTAACGATCAGAACCTTATCCGCATATCCCTCACGAATCGGTGCTGCAAATCCACCGCACACAACATCACCTAATACATCATACAAAACCACATCGGGTTTATAATGTTCGAATAGTTCCATATCTTCAAGAAGCTGAAAAGTCGCAATAATTCCACGCCCCGCACAGCCAAGTCCCGGTGTCGGTCCGCCCGTCTCAATGCAGAGGATTCCTCCATAGCCTTCCTTTGAAATCTGCGCCAGCTCATCCGGCTCCTCGTCCTCTTCCCTCATATAATTCATTACCGGACGAAGTGGCTCACCACCAAGTAAATTAATGGTGGAATCCGCTTTCGGATCGCATCCGATCTGAATGACACGTTTTCCCATATTTGCAAAAGCTGCTGCAAGATTGGAAGTCACTGTGGATTTTCCAATACCGCCCTTTCCGTATACTGCTACCTTTAACATGCTATCCTCCTGTTATCTTCAACGCAAAAAACCATCTTTCGGGCAATCTGTCAGAAAGATGGTTCTGTAAATCCTTATTTCTTAACTATTCCTGCTCGGATCATCCTTGCCGTCAGAGTTTTTATTCATTTATTTTAAAATTGTTCAACACAATTACCGTCGTATCTTTTTCACCAAATGCTCTGCAGATGAATGAATCAGATGCCGTAATTTTCCCAATCATTTTATCAGCTGTTATACAAATTAGTCAACACGAACTGCATGCTTCGATCCCCTACACCTGCATATTCTAACATATTTAAGCCTATGGCCTGTCCTGTTTTTCATAGGTATACTCTCACGTCATTTTATTTTCTACAGACAGTATACCATAAAAATCAGAAATTGCATCCTCTTCATTATGCACCAAATAGAAAAAATGACTCTGTGGGATTTGCCCACAGAGCCATTTTTTCTATATGCCTTTTATTTCAGATATCCGTTTGTAACCATATCTACAATCTCACCTGTCGGAATGGAAAATTCGACCATTCCCATATATCCCGGTGCTACTTCATACTTGTCAAATACAAGGGTAAGTTCTCCCTTCTCATTGACATAGAAATTCGTCTTATTGCTGATGGACTTGAAATTGAACTTATTGTTTTCATCGTCCACAAAATAGGTAACATCTGCATTCTCTTTCATCTGTGCCCGCATCTGTTCTTTGATATTGTCGGAAATCCGGTCAATATAGCCGCTTCCTTTTTTGAACAGATTTTTCAGAGTGATTTGTTTTCCGGATTTTTTATCCACACTGAAAATCTTTGCATAACTCTGGGAGCCGCCCATAGCAATTACCGTATCAATCCGCAGGCAAAACAGCTTGTCGTTGTCGGTTACAACCTTATATCCGGAAGTAAGGCTCTCATTTCCCTTCTCTCCCTTCTTTATGGCTGCCACATCTTTTTTATAATCTTTGATAAATTTATTCTGATAACTGGATATTGCAGCATTCAGTTTTTCACTTTCGCTTTTCATAACTTTTCCGTCTGTACCTGTAATTTTCACTTTCGGAATCTTTACACTGGCTTCCATCTGTTTGCCCTTCTGGTTGTTGGTATACTTCTTTGCCAGCGATACTTTATAAACCGGCAGACTTGTTTTTGCCTGTGTAACCACCGTTCCTGCTCCCATTGTCACCAGCATTGCCGCAGCAGCTACTGCAATACCTGTCTTTTTTAATACACTACTCAGTTTACTCATTTTATTTTCCTCCTTTTTTGTTTCTATCTATTAGACCATTCATCACACATAAAAGTTTCAGAAATACAAAAATTTCCATTTTATTTTTCTGCTGCCCGGCTTCATTGAAAAAAAACAGGAAAAAAGCTATAATAATATAAGTTTGCCATATAAAAGCAAATACAGATATTAACATAAGAAAGGGCGAAACATATGACTTCAGAACAACAAAATCCACTTGCCGTGGACAAAATTTCTTCGCTGATTCTGCGCTTTTCCGTACCGAGCATTATCGCCATGCTTGTCAGTGCGGTATACAACATTGCAGACCAGCTTTTTATCGGAAATGCGGTCGGCACACTCGGCAATGCCGCTACCAACATTGCATTCCCACTTGCCATGATGTGCACAGGACTTGGACTTCTGTTTGGAATCGGCGGTGCGGCAAGCTTCAACCTTCACATGGGTGCCGGCAAAAAAGAAAAAGCTCCCTATTTTGTCGGAAACGCCATCACAATGCTTCTTACCGTTGGCATCCTTCTTTTTGCCATAACCGAATTATTTTTGAATCCTCTGCTGGTCGGATTTGGTTCCCCTGCAGATGTTCTCCCGCTTGCCCGGCAATACGTCCGTGTGACGGCGATCGGTTTTCCTTTTTTAATTCTTACGATCGGAAGCGGACACTTAATCCGTGCAGACGGCAGCCCAAAGATGGCGATGTTTGTAAACATTTCCGGCGCCGTCATCAACATTGTATTGGATGCCGTGTTTGTTCTGGGATTCCACTGGGGCATGTACGGTGCTGCAGCGGCAACCGTGATCGGTCAGGTCATCTCTGCGATTATTGCGGTCTGCTATCTGTCACACTACCGCACAGTAACCCTGCACTCCGAGCATTTCCGGCCGAATGCTTCCCATCTGGCACAGATCTGCTCACTTGGCATGGCTTCTGCCATCAACCAGGTTGCCATGATGATCGTGCAGATTACGATGAACAACCTGCTAAAGCATTACGGTGCACAGTCCGTTTACGGAGAGTCAATTCCGATTGCCTGTTCCGGAATTGTCATGAAAGTCAACCAGCTTTACTTTTCCGTGATTATCGGCCTGTCACAGGGCAGCCAGCCGATCCAGAGTTTTAACTACGGTGCAAAACAGTACAACCGGGTAAAGGAATCATATCGTCTGGCGATTACGGTCGGTGCCATTGTATCCATTGTATCCTTTCTGCTGTTTCAGATTTTTCCGCGACAGATCCTCGGTCTGTTTGGCAGCGGAAGCAAAGAATATTTTGATTTCGGTGTAAACTATTTCCGGATTTTCCTGCTGTTTACATGGCTTAATTTTATGCAGCCGATTTCCTCGACGTTTTTCAGTTCGATCGGAAAAGCATATAAGGGAACGTTTCTTTCTCTGACAAGACAGATTTTATTCCTGCTTCCTCTGCTTTTGCTTTTCCCGCGTTTCTGGGGAATTAAGGGAATTCTTTATGCGAGTCCGGTTGCGGATGTGTTATCTTTTGCAGTTGGACTGGCAATGGTTATACATGAATTCCAGTTGATCCGGAAGTTGGAAGTTTCTGAACAGAATACAACGACTTTCTAACATGAAAGTAAAAATATATTTTCCTGCAAAAAAGCGCGCAGCAAAAGGGGGGCACCACTTTTTGCTGCGCGCATTTTTTACTGTTTCAAATCGGCTTTTATTTATTTTTCAGCCCCGATATGAGTTCTCAGCTTATTTTTGATCTCATTCTCAAGCTTCTCCACAAACTCATCCAGTGGAAGAACTGTGGTATCTTTTTCTCCATGCAGACGGAAGGATACGGTTCTGTCTTCTTTCTCATTGAAGCCGACAACCAGAAGATACGGCACCTTCTGCACCTGTCCTTCACGCATACGATAGCCAAGCTTCTCGGATCTGTCATCGAGTTCTACACGGACATCCTTTGCCTCTAATGCATCGCAGATTTCCTTTGCATAAGCAGTCAGTTCCTCGTTGTCTGTCTTAACCGGCATCACACGAACCTGAACCGGAGCCAGCCATGTCGGCAGATTTCCCTTGGTCTCCTCAAGAATATATGCCATGAAACGATCGAGGGAACCAAGGATTGCACGATGCAGAACAACTGGTGTCTTCTTCTCACCATCACGGTCTACATAAGACAGATTGAATTTTGCCGGGAGACAGAAATCAAGCTGGCAGGTAGAAAGTGTGATCTCATTGCCGACTGCAGGCTGTACGTTTACATCCAGCTTTGGTCCATAGAAAGCAGCCTCTCCAATTTCCTCTGTATAATCAATTTTCAGATCATTCAATACCGTGCGGAGTGCATCCTCTGCCTTGTTCCACATAGCATCATCATCATGATACTTTTCTTTGTTTGCCGGATCACGCAGAGACAGTACACAACGGTAATTGGTAATTCCGAAATCCTTGTAGGTACTGAAAATCAAGTCTACAACCTTGGTAAACTCATCCTCAATCTGCTCCGGTGTTACAAACAGATGCGCATCGTTCTGACAGAAATGTCTGCCTCGCTCGATACCCTTTAACGTTCCGCTGGATTCGTAACGGAAATCATGTGCGATCTCACCGATACGGATCGGCAGATCCTTATAGGAATGTCTTCTGTTTGCATAGATCATCATATGATGCGGGCAGTTCATCGGACGAAGAACGAAAGACTCTCCCTCCATCTCCATTGGTGGGAACATGTTTTCTTTGTAGTGATCCCAGTGACCGGATGTCTTGTACAGATTTACGGTACCGACACAAGGAGTCATAACATGCAGATAGCCCAGCTTTCTTTCCTTGTTCTTGATATAATTCTCCAGCTCCTGCCAGATCACATATCCCTTCGGAAGGAACATCGGAAGTCCACGGCCAACCAGATCATCAACCATAAACAGGTTCATGTCCTTTCCGATTTTTCTGTGATCTCTTTCCTTTGCTTCCTCTAAAAGCTTAAGGTGTGCCTCCAGCTCCTCTGCGGTCGGGAAACATACACCATAAATTCTCTGCAGCACTTTGTTTTTGCTGTCACCTTTCCAGTATGCACCAGAGTGACGGATCAGCTTGAAGTTTCTGCAAAGTTTTACATTGTCTACGTGCGGTCCACGGCACAGATCCGTAAAATCGCCCTGATCATATACGGTAATATTTCCATCTTCCAGATCGGAGATCAGATCCAGTTTATACTCATCATTCTGGAACATTTCCATAGCCTCTGCCTTAGAAACTTCACGTCGCATGATTTTCTTTCCGGATTTTGCAATCTTTTTCATCTCTTTTTCGATCTTTTCGATATCCTCATCACGGATTACATCTTCCCCAAGATCTACATCATAGTAAAATCCCTCTGCAACAACCGGTCCAACCCAGAATTTTGCCTGTGGGTACAGATGCTTGATTGCCTGTGCCATCAGATGTGCACAGGAATGATTCAGTGTTTTTAATTCTTCATTTTCCTTAAAGTTTACCATTTTACGTTAACTCTCCTTCTTTTGGTATGGAAATAAAAAAGCACCCCGGATATGCATGACATATCTAAGGGTGCTTTATACACGGTTCCACCTTAATTCTTTTACTCTTTGGCTTATAACGCAGCTACACGGTGACGCTTCTTTCGCGCACAGCTCAGGAGTGGTCTTCATGAAATCTTTCCATAAACGGCTCACACCATCTACCGTTCTCTCTGTATGTTTCAATTTCACTACTTGTTCCGTCAATGCTTTTTTCTATTCTTATGCATTGTACCACGTTCTGATTTCTAATACAATAGGGTAATTTTGCTAATCTGCTTTTTCATCCATATAAGTAATTTTCAGATCGAACGACCATGGAATATCGGAAAGATACTGTTCCTTATAATAATTGTTTCCGTTTGTTATTTTTTTCCGGAAGCGGAAGGAATCCGGCGTAAAAATTACAAGCAGATATGTATTTCCTTTCTTTAAGCGATACGTATTTTTTTCAGATTCCATACTGTATCTGGAAATACTGTCTTTTTTCTTCTGCAGTTCCCTCTGGATAGCGCTTGTATACCCTGCCGAATTTTTTATTGCACGCTTCGCACTTCTCGTAAGTTTTTTCGATGCGTTGACATCATACCATACTTTGCCATAACCACTTGCAAAAGTTCTGGAAAGAAACTGATAGTAGGTACTGTTCCATGGGTCATAAATCTCATACCCGCTTTTTAACTCTTTTGGCAGAAACATGAGATAATTGTTATCATTATAGATCACTTCATTCTTGGATTTTCCCTTAAAATCACTTTCCGTAAACTGGTATTTACCGCTCTTTCTACATTGAAATTTTACAAACGAGACATTTTCACCAACACCATCATCATCCACATAACTGGTATTTGCTTTTCCGGTCATACCGGACACATTAATGACGTTCCTGCCCTCATACAATGCCGGGACCTGCTGCATCGTGTAATTATACACACTTTTTGAAATCAGTTTTCTCTCATAGGCGCTTGTCTCCAGCTGTCTGTAAGTCAGCTTGTCCGCATTGGACTTGTTTACCAGATTTCCCGTCATCAATGCTGTTACCGAATGTACCATTGCTGCATCTGTGTGCTCCATTTCCATTGGTGTCACAGCAATTACTGCCAGAATCACAGCCAGAACAAAACAAACCCTCTTTTTCCACATTTGTCTGAGCATAAATAAATAATCCTTTTTTGTTATTATTTTATTCTATCTTTCCGATTCCTTCAAGTACTTTCTGCTCTATTTTCATTATCTCATAAATAAAACCATCAGCCACCTTACCGCAAATGCTGCCACCCAGGCGATCATACACTGCCAGATCACCATGCCAACTGCCCATTTTCGTCCAAGTTCCCGGCGAATGGAAGCAATTGCTGCAATACACGGCGTGTACAACAGACTAAATACCAGAAGTGAAGCTGCCGCTACCGGTGTCAATGCATCCTTTACTGCTCCTCCAAATAAAATTTCCAGAGTTGAGATCACGCTCTCCTTTGCCATAACGCCGCTGATCAATGAAGTACAGATCCTCCAGTCTCCCAGTCCAAGCGGTGCAAAAATTGGAACCAGGCAGTTTGAAATCATCGCAAGAATACTGTCTTTAGAATCCGCCACCAGATTAAAATGCAAATCAAATTTCTGTAAGAACCAGATACAGATCGTTGCTACAAAAATAACGGTAAATGCTTTCTGCAGGAAATCTTTTGCTTTCTCCCACAAAAGCTGCATAACATTTTTCAGCCCCGGCAGACGATAATTTGGCAGCTCCATGACAAACGGAACCGCATCTCCACGGAACAGTGTTTTCCGATACAACAACGCAACCAGGATCCCAATCACAATTCCGGTCAGATACAAAGCACACATCACGAGTGCTCCATACTCCGGGAAAAATGCGCTGGTAAAAAATGCATAAATCGGCAGTTTTGCCGAACAGCTCATAAACGGAGTCAGCAAAATCGTCATCTTCCGGTCTCTCTCACTCGGCAGCGTGCGGGTCGACATCACCGCCGGAACTGTACATCCAAATCCGATGAGCATCGGTACAATGCTTCGTCCGGAAAGTCCGATTTTTCGCAGAAGTTTATCCATAAAAAATGCAACTCGCGCAATGTAACCACTGTCTTCCATCAATGACAGAAAGAAAAATAATGTTACGATAATTGGCAGGAAACTCAGTACACTTCCGACTCCGGCAAAAATACCGTCAATGATCAGTCCGTGAAGCACTTCATTGACTCCCGCTGCCGTCAGCGCACGGTCTGTCACATTAGACAGTGCGTCAATCCCCATGGCAAGCAGGTTCTGTAAAAAAGCGCCGATCACATGGAACGTAAGGAAGAACACCAACAGCATAATACCGATAAAACATGGAATTGCTGTATATTTTCCGGTCAGAATCCGATCAATTTTCTCACTGCGGATGCGCTCCCGGCTTGCCTTCGGCTTTACTACCGTTTTCTCGCACACCTTTTCGATGAAATTAAAACGCATATCCGCAATCGCCGCACTGCGATCGAGCCCACGCTCTTTTTCCATCTGTACAATCAGATGTTCAATTGCTTCGTGCTCATTCTCGTCCAGTTCCAGTTTCTGCAGAATCAGATGATCCCCTTCAATGATCTTAGAAGCTGCAAAACGCAGAGGAATTCCCGCATGCTCTGCGTGATCCTCGATCAGATGGCTGACTGCATGAATACAGCGGTGCACGGCTCCACCAAACTCATTTTCACTACAGAAATCCTGTCGTCCCGGCCGCTCCTGATATTTTGCGATATGCAGTGCATGCCTTACCAGTTCATCCACTCCCTCATTTTTTGCAGCAGAAATCGGGACCACCGGCACACCCAGCATCGCTTCCATCCCGTTTACATCCACCGATCCTGAATTTCCGGTCATCTCATCCATCATATTGAGTGCCACAACCATCGGGATATCCATTTCCAGCAGCTGCATCGTCAGATACAGATTCCGCTCGATATTGGTTGCATCAATAATATTGATGATCGCCTTTGGTTTATCCTCCAGCACAAAATTTCTTGAAACAATCTCCTCACTGCTGTAAGGGGACATCGAATAGATTCCCGGCAGATCTGTCACCAGAGTGTCTGGGTATCCTTTGATCGGTCCATCCTTGCGGTCAACCGTAACCCCCGGAAAGTTTCCGATATGCTGGTTTGAACCGGTCAGCTGGTTAAACAGCGTCGTCTTTCCACAATTCTGATTTCCCACCAGCGCATATGTAAGCCTCGTCTTTTCCGGCAAAGGGTTTCCATCCCCTTTTACATGATACTTTCCTTCTTCGCCCAGTCCCGGATGAACCGACTGATTAATGTTTCTGGCTCCTTCATGCTTTCTGGTACGGGAAGAAATCTGCTCAATTGTAATCTGATCTGCATCTGCCAGCCGAAGAGTCAGCTCATACCCATGGATCTGCAGTTCCATCGGGTCGCCCATTGGGGCAAACTTAATCACCGTCACTTCCGCTCCCGGAATCACTCCCATATCCAGGAAATGCTGGCGTAACGCACCCTCGCCGCCAACCGCTTTGATAACGGCACTTTTTCCGATTTCCAAATCTTTTAACGTCATTCTCTTTTGTCCTTCGTTTTTTCTGTACTTATTGATATTTATTTTCAATTATACACTGTCCGATATAAAAGAGAAAGTTTTTCAAGAAAGAAATCGGCAAAAACCTGCCATTTTGTAAATTATGAATTTAATTTTTTATACAAAGCTATGGTTTTTTCGTTATTTCCACCATAAATAAAATAGTAATCAATCTGTCCGTCCCCCTGCGTGCTGATATAGGGACCATAGGTTTTGATATTACAAAGAAGAACGGATTGTGTCGCAGCGACACCGATTCCGTATCCTTTCCCCGATAAAACAAGTGGCATCCGCATCGGTTTTCCGCCAAAGGAAATATACTTCGCCTTGGAGCGCAACACCAGAAGATCTGTGGAAAGCACTCCTTTTGCATTGATTTTTTCGGAAAACTCCCAGTCGAAAAATTCCCAGGTCTGATTTCCCATAATCAGGCGCGGTTCTGTTGTGCGCTCCTTTAAAAGCAAGGTTCCGTCTGCTGTTTCAAAGCGCATGGCTCCCGTCTTTTTGTCGATGATAACCACTACTTTTTCTGTGGCAACTCTTAACGCGGACTTTGACTCTTTGGCACTCCAGAGAACCGTTTCCTCTGCTTTTGGCTTCCAGTAAGTATTTTTTATCTTTGTTGTTACTCCTTTGACATAGCTGACACGGATGATTTCCGGTGTGATCGGTGTCAGTCGAAGAAGTCCTGCCGCGCTTGCAATATCAATATGTTCCTTTGTCTTTTTGGCCGATTTCACGGCGCCACTGATTTTTGCGTGGCTGCGCACCGGAAGACTCCGGTTATCCGGCAGTTCTCCAAAGGCATAGGGAGACATATTCATTTGTTCGATTGCCGGCTTTTTTGATATTTTTGATATTTTAGAAGCGGGAGGAATGGCATGCGTGTGCACAGTCTTCTCCTCTGGCACACATGCTTCTATTTTTTTCGGCCCGATATATCCCCGGATGTTGTGCTCTTTATCTCCTTTTGCACGGCGCTCCTGCTCGATCTCTTTCTGTGTAAATAGTTTCCTGTCGTACTCTTTTGCTTTCGTCAGTGTCTCCGAAGAAAATTCCTGCATTTTTTTGTTTTCCGGAACCGGATCCGCCAGAATTTTACTCAGGGATTCCTGATAAACTACCGCCAGTTCATGCAATGCGCGCGTTGCTGCGACATACAAAAGCTTTACATGCCCATTGTCCAGCGGATAATTTTTCTCCGATGGATCATATAAAAGGACGGCATCAAACTCAAGGCCTTTGGTATAAGCAACCGGAAGCACCATAACGCCTTCTCCAAATTCGGTTGTCTCCAGATCGCAGTCTGTCACCGCAATATACTGTTTCAGCTGTGCAGCAATCTTGGCCGCTTCTATCGCGTCACGGCAGATTACGGCAATGGTTTCATATCCATCCTGCTGCCACTGACGGATCGTATGTACTACTTGTGCCAGTAACTCCTGCAGATCCTGCTTTTTTTCTACACGCACCTTCGCCCCATGGCGGATAATCGGCTCCACCGGATACACGGCAAAATCTCCGTGCCGTAAGATATCATTTGCATATTCCGAAATCTCGACGGTGTTCCGATAACTTTTCTGCAACAGACCAAATGCGTCATAGGTGCCGGTCAACACCAGTTTTTTCAATTCTTCCCAATCATTTAATCCGTATTGAAAGTGAATGTTCTGGGACGTATCTCCCATGATCGTATAAGTGCACCCCCGCAGACAATAATGCAGACAGCAATACGCCATCATTCCAAAATCCTGTGCCTCGTCGATGACGACATGGCTGGCCTCCCGCACCGGGTCCGTCTCTTTCATCCTCTTATAAATATATGCAAGTGCTGCCAGATCATACACATCAAAAGAGTTTTCCGGTATATCCACCTCTTTTCCCGCAACAGCCTGCACCTGTAAAAATTCCCGGTAAAAATCATAAATGGATGTCTTCCATTTTCCATCGCCAAAATAAGAAGTGTATTTCTTATCCAATGCCTTTTTCACCTTTGCCGGATAAGAGATCTGTTTTCCCAATACTTCATTTTCATATCTGGCGTACAGGATTTCATTGAGCATAAGGATTTTACTCTGCATCGACAGCTCCGGATGCTCCCGCAAGTAGGTATTGATCAGTACCGGCCCGGCCAGAAGTGTTTCTGTGTCTTCCAGATAGATTTTCTCATGTGAAATCTCCCTCTGCTCATAGGCTGCACAGTATAATTCCAGATCATGAAACCATTCTCTGTTTCCTTTCTGGGCATTTTGGGCATCGTCTTTTTCCAGAGGATGCACGCTGTAATTTTGTTCATCCCAATCCTCGTACAACAGACGGATAAACAACTGTTCCATGGTCATCTGCCGAATACCATACACATCCAGTTCCGGAAGCACGCCTGTGATATAATTCAGCAAAATCCGGTTGCTTCCTATAATATAGAAGTCTTCCGGTCGGAAATCGTCTCTGTAATTGTATAGAATATAGGAAATCCGGTGCATGGCAACTGTTGTCTTTCCGGAACCGGCTACTCCCTGCACAATGATATTGGTCTTGGGAGAACGCCGGATGATCTGGTTTTGCTCTTTCTGGATCGTCGCAACGATCTCCCCAAGCACTGCTTTTTTGTTTTTCGCCAGATACTTTGTCAAAAGTTCATCGTTTGCCACAACATCCGAATCAAAAAAATCTTTCAGATGATCGTTTTCAATTTCGTATGTGCGCTTCCGTTTCAAATCGATCGTAAATGTTCCTTCTGAACTGACGACATACTGGCAGGGGTCCAGACTGCTCTCGTAGTAAACGGAGGCTATCGGCGCTCTCCAGTCCAGCACTACCGGCTCGGAAACGTCCCTGGCAATGCCAACTCTCCCTATATAATAAGACTCTGCTTCTTTTGCATTTGGATCTTTAAAATCAATACGACCAAAATAGGGTTTCTTTCGTGCTTTCTCATAACGCACCAGATTATGCTCGTTTTCGTGCAGCCGCACTGTTGCATTGTTCCAGAGTGCAAGTCCTTCCTTATCCTGCGCATCGTACACATCCAGCAGGTCTTCCAGATCCGCATTGAGTTTTCGTATGTCCGCTTTTGCATGATCCAGGTTATTCTGTGCAATCTGTATGATTTCCTGCAGATTTTGTTCTTCTGCTTCACGTGTCAGGCCTGGAAGGTTGCGTCTTTTTTCCAAGTTGTTCACCTCCTATTGAAAATGAGAACCTCTGTTATACTATTTATCCACCTTTTTTCACATAAAATATTCAAATTTTTTGGCATTATTTTTCTTTCATTTTTTCACAACAAATATAATACCAAAAATATAAAAAATGGGAAAGAGCTTTCCTATGAAATCAAAAAACAATTTTGATAAAATCTCCTAACCAAAGTTTGAATACCATACATCGTTATGTCATTCTCTTTTTAATCCGCGCTCCCGCGAAGGGAGCGACTAACGGTTAGTGGATAATAAACGTCCAAAGTCAAGATTTCAATCCACGCTCCCGCGAAGGGAGCGACTATGTAGGAGGTTTTATGATTACTCTTTATTCTGATTTCAATCCACGCTCCCGCGAAGGGAGCGACGACAATAGGAGTGATTTTTCAGTATTCCCAAGTATTTCAATCCACGCTCCCGCGAAGGGAGCGACGTTAACCTGGATCATGTTTCTGTATTTAAAGAAGTATTTCAATCCACGCTCCCGCGAAGGGAGCGACCGGCAGGGCAAGAAAGCACAGTGTACCGCACTATTTATTTCAATCCACGCTCCCGCGAAGGGAGCGACGAATCACAATACCATTATGCTAGTACATCATCACCATTTCAATCCACGCTCCCGCGAAGGGAGCGACTTTGCTGTCTTGATGCCATTATCCAACTGCAAGATTTCAATCCACGCTCCCGCGAAGGGAGCGACTGTACCAAACTTCTGTCTTCCAAGATATGGTTGAATTTCAATCCACGCTCCCGCGAAGGGAGCGACCCGGTACGAGTCGGAGAAGCTACATGGAGACAAAGATTTCAATCCACGCTCCCGCGAAGGGAGCGATGGTCCTATGTCAAGATTTAGTACAAGTTAAAATGAGAA
>ULUU01017916.1_pt1 | contig 16387 bp, 29 predicted proteins | sample 1958871 | NCBI WGS metagenome assembly ULUU01 (sample SAMEA4835770, study PRJEB28245) | human gut metagenome | biome: gut microbiome; material: fecal sample | place: Denmark | collected 2008 | reverse complement strand
TAGGATTTGGTTACGGATTTAACACGAACTAATTACTAGACATAACAAGAACACTTGCAGCAAGTATTCTCTTGCATTATAAATCAAGCTAAGTTGGTTAATAGCTAGCTGGACTAGTCCAATGATGTTGAAGGTTAATACATTCCTACTGCTCTTTTGATGGTTAAAAGAGAGCTGACTCTTAGTTAGATTAGATAAGTAGGTAATCTAGCAAAGGTGTTCTAAATTTTGGGGTCGTGGCGTAACTGTTAGCCGCAACAGATTTAGGATCTGTCGCCTTCGGGTGTGAGGGTTCGAGTCCCTCCGGCCCTACAAACTTTTAATAGTAATATAGATGAAAAGATTAATTTTTATTTTCATGGCTATGATATGTAGTGTGGGAATGTTTGCAGAAACTGTAACGATTTCAGAGGATTGTTTCAAGAATCTCCCTGAAGAAACTCAAAAGTATGTGAGAGAAAATGCTGTTGTAAGCGATGACAATGACGATTCCAGCATAGGAACCGAAATTGGAATAGCTGTCAATGAGACATTCAAAGCAATTAGTGACAATACAATAAAGTTAGCAGAGTCCAATTTAGGGAAGTCTGCTATTTTTATGCTATCTTGGAAAATCCTGTACAAGGACATAATTGGACTTATAGTAGGATTCTTCCTATTAATCACAGTTGCTGTAATTATGGTTAAAGTATTGAACCAAATTAAGGAAACAGACGAGAAAAACAATGGAGACTTTACTGATACCTCCGCTGCTAGGGTGATCATAGGCTGTATAACTTCCATTATGTTCTTTATTGCTTCCATGTGTTGTATATTCTAAATATAACTTAAATGAGTACACCTAACATTGTTTGGCTTAAGAACGGAAGAGTCCTTAAGCAAGTTGATGACACGATTCAGATAATTGATAAGTTACCTAAACGTGTTTACACTATGAATTTTGATCCCGATCGTCATGAAATCTTTTTGGAAGATTTTGCTGATGAATTTCATTTCGATTTCAAGATTTACGGTATGGAATCGAAGCTGATAGAACATATTATGACTACCTTCGAGAACACAACTTCCAATCTTGGAATTTTGTTCAATAGAGTTAAGGGAACTGGTAAAACTATTACTGCTAAAATTATAGCAAATAAAACTAAGCTTCCTGTAATTTTGATTAATGCTCCGTATCCTGGACTTGCTGATTTTATTTCTAAGATTAACAGTCCTTGTGTGTTATTCTTTGATGAATTTGAGAAGAATTTTGATACAGGAAAAGGATATGATCTTGAACTTCTATCCATAATGGATGGTGTATTTAACAGTCCTTATAGGAGAGTCTTTCTCTTGACTACAAACAAGTTGTACATCAATGAGAACTTCATTGGTCGCCCCTCAAGAATCAGATATAAGAAGTCATTTGGAAATCTGTCCACAGACGTAATCATGGAGTACTTGAATGATTGTCTAGAGGATAAGAGTAGAGTACAAGAAGTACTTACCTTCATTGATTCCTTAGCTATATCTACGATTGACATTCTTAAGAGTATAGTTGAGGAGCTTAATATTCATAAGTGCTCTATCAATGATTTCAAGAACTTCATAAACGTAGAACAAGCGCAATATTCCTATTCTGTTCAGTATAGTTATTACAACGCAAGTGAAGAAAACTCTGTTGCTATCTTCAGGGATACTTTGGCTAAGGTTGGTACTAAGGATAAGGACAGTGAGGGTAAAGAATATACGCTTGATGAAGATGATCTTGATATTTATCGTAGACGAGTAAGCTCGATGACTGCCGCAGACTTGTTAAGACCCGGAGACCCGTTTGGAGGTTATGGCTTAGTAGTTGAACCTCTTACTGCAGATGGTATTCTTGTGACTGAAACAGGAGATGGTGATAGGTATTACTTCAAGATACTCAACTTGGAGAACAGACCTTCGCTGTATAGAGGCGGTCTTGCATTCTAATAAATTACTGAGTACTAGGAGTATTCTTAGCACTTTATGCTGGGATGGCGGAATTGGTAGACGCATCAGACTTAAAATCTGATGGGCAGTAATGCCCGTGTGGGTTTGAGTCCCAGTACTAATATTCCAAAGATTTTTATATGAAACTTCATTTGAATCAATACAATTGTAGTGATTGGGAGGATATATGTCTTCCAACACATAGAAGTATGAGGTCTTCTGTAAATAGACATAGCAAAAGACTAAAATATCAGTACGGTTATTGTTACTGGGATCATTTTAATAGAAGTTTCTATAGATGGATAGATAACTTCTTGGAAAAGTCTGTTGGAAAAGACTATCAATACGTGTTTAAAAAGATAAGAGAACGGTTCTCTCCGTCCATTAAAACTACTACATGGGTATGTTGATGAGCATGAAGAGACTCCTGGCGAACGCTGGCCTAATGAGTATTACTTTGACGATGATAGGGTTCTACAAAAGCGAGAACGTAAGGGAAGGAAAAATAAACTCGTAAAAATAACTAAAATGATCCCAACCCCTCTTTATAAGATAATAGATTCCAGTTGGAGAGTTAATGCCTACATCTATGGAAGAATTGGTTACAGACGATATAGACATATTATGGACTCTGGAGGTTATATCAATAAAACACTAGCCATAAAACTAAGGTTTGAGCTAGCTTCTAAGGGCATAAAACCTGACGACTATATATCTCCAGTGTACAAGTGTGATAGCTATACTTGTGAGCGAGGTTCCAAAGAATGTTATAGGTACTTTGCTGAACAAGCAAAGATGCGAAGGAAACTTGAAAGGGAACAAGAAAAACGAAAAGAGGAAGAAAATAAGTGGATCCTCTATAAAATAGAGGCTAAGAGAAAGGAAAAAGAGGAACAACTGAATATCATCACTCGTGATAGACTAGGATTCAACGAGGATTCGTTTAAAGGAGAATTTTATCATGGACAAAAACGTAAGCGAAAGAATAAAATCCAACCAAAAGCTGTTGGAGCTTCTGAGGGAAACTCTGTGCAAGAATCCAGAGCTTAGATTTATTCAAGCTCTGTGGTCTTTAAAGATTATTGATTCCAAGGTTGAAGAAGGCGCAGGACACGAAATCATAGTGCCTGTAGATAGGTTCTATGAGGAACCTTCTGAAACTCTCAAGAGAATAGGACATGGTGAATAAGGGATTATAGTAGCTAAGCTCCAAACCTGAATCCCCCTGGTGTAAAATCCTACGGTCCACGATGTAATGTCAAGAGCGCAGTTAGGGAGCTTTTTAATTTATTAGTATGAAATATAAAGGTAAAGTAGATGGATACTACCTTGTAAATTATTTAGCAGATATGGAAAGCAAATCTTTTATATGTCAATGTGATAGTCCAGAGCATCAATTAACATTTAACTACTTCCCTGAGAGAGGAGGGGACGTTTATCTTTGGATTCACTTAAAACCAGACTCCTTCTGGAAACGTATAAAGAATGCTATTAAGTATATTTTCGGTCACCGTTCCATATATGGGGATTTTGACGAATTTATATTTAAGAAAGAAGATGCTAATAAGTTACAAGCAATAGTAGACTATCTCAAATCATAAGGTTTAAGCCCCTGTGAGAGTAGTCATATACTCTTGCAGGGGCTATTTTTTTTTAGATTATGACAGTTGGAAGTTTATTTTTACTAATTGTACTACTAGTAGTTATAATATTAGTAGTAGCGTACTTACATTACAAGTCGAAACGCAATCAGTATAAACGTAGAGGATATTGGGATCTTTCTGATATTAAGTATCTTGATTCTGTAATGGAAGTTTTTGGATATTTTATTATATTCTGGGTTATAACATTTCTATTATACACTGTAATAACTAACTGGAGCGTATCTATATTATGAATTATACATTGATATGTGATGAATGAAATTTGGAAGGATATTAAGGATTATGAAGGTTTGTATCAAGTTAGTAACATAGGTAATGTGAAAAGCCTTGCAAGAGTCGTTTCACATAAGATAACTGGTCATAGAACCATCCCAGAAAAGATTTTAAAACCAAATTCGGATGGTGCAGGATATTTGTACGTATCTTTGTCGAGGGATGGAAAGAAGAAAAATCCAAAGATTCACAGGTTAGTAGCTGAGGCGTTTATACCTAACCCAGAGAATCTTCCACAGGTCAACCATATTGATGAGGATAAGTCAAACAATAGAGCTACTAACTTAGAATGGTCAACAAGCCTTAATAATCTAAATTATAGTAATGTAATTGAGAAAGGTAACTCTGCTAGAAAGAAGAAAGTTATCCAGAGATCATTTGATGGAGAAGTAATAGCAATATACTCTAGTATGGCTGAAGCTGTTAAGACGATAGGAGTAAATAATCACTCTTTGATTTCTATGTGTTGCTCTGGAAAACGTAAATCTGCTTACAATTATTTATGGGAATATGGATAATTATACGATATACACAGATGGAGCTTATAGCTCAGTCAAAGACCAAATGGGAATTGGAATAGTAATTTTAAAAAATGACCGTCCTATCTTAGAATATTCTAAAATGTTTTTGGAAGGTACTAATAATAAAGCTGAAGTTGCTGCTATGATAATTGGGCTTAGACTCATAAAGAATCCGATTGACTCTCTCACTATTATATCCGACAGTATGTATTGCATAGGGTGTGCATCTCTTGGTTGGAAAAGAAAGAAGAATGTAAAGCTGTGGGAAGAGTTCGATAAACAATTCGAACGTGTTAAACAACTATGTCCAAATGTCGAATTTAAACACGTTAAAGGACATAGTGGTGATAAGTGGAATGAACGTGCAGATAAATTGGCTGTTGCAGCCTCGCAGAAATTATGAAACTAAGAAAGAATAAGAACAAGAAGTTAATTAAATCAGCTATGAAGTTCCAGCCTTGGGACTTTGGATTTAACTTGGAAATTGAGAGAGAAATGCTGAATAGAATGTATGAGTTCTATTCTAGTGATAAACCTGTAGCTGTAGGGTCAGAAAGAGTTGCTAGAGAAGTGAAACTTGCTATTAAACTTCTTGGGATTATCATGGAGGAAGATAGTGCTGTTTCATGGGGAGGACTTGGTAATCCCAACAAATGGACTCTGGTTAAGTACGTCAACATTAAAAATGCTAGTAGATTTGGAACTTTTCTCAAATTAGAGGAACCAACAATGAGAGATTACTTGCGTCAAGCAAAGGCTTGGTACCTATATAATAAGTTAAGGCTGTACAGAATGCAGACATGGTGGGATTAAAACTATTGAAAAGAATATTAACACATAAGTTTTGGGTAGCCTATTATTGTTTTCAGGTTGGCTTATATTGGCAAGGAATAATGCATGATTTGTCTAAGTTTAACTGGACTGAGTTTAGTCGCTCAATAAAGTATTGGGATGATAAAATCAGTTTCTTGGCTAATGAGAGAAACATCAATGGCTATTCTGAAACATTCTTGCATCATAGAGGAAGAAATCCTCATCACTATGAATATTGGATTCATAGTCTTGATGATGGAGGCATTCCTGCTGAGATGCCAAGGAAATATGCTATAGAGTTAGCTTGTGATTATCTAGCCGCCTGCAGAACTTATGGAGGAAATCCTAGAAATGAAATAGATTGGTGGAAGAAGTATAGTCCTAAAATTAAAATGGATATAAATACTAAATCTTACATCAATAATATATTTCAAGGATTCTATGAAGGAAAGAGCCTAAAAGAGGCTGTAAAATATGCAGATTTACTTAATACAAAAAATCAATAATAAAGATGAAAAGAAATTAACAAACAGGTAGTTTATAGAGAAAGCAAGAAAAGTTCATGGAGATTTCTATGATTATTCTAGAGTTAATTATTAGGGGAATAAGACTAAGGTAACTATAATCTGCCCTATTCATGGAGAATTTTAGTAGACTCCTAGCGACCATTTGTCTGGTAGAGGATGTCGTAAGTGTTCTTATGAACAGAGGGGAATAAACAGCCGAATTTCCTAGGAAGAATTTGAGCGCAGAGCTTACATTAGATGGGGAAGTAGATTTAAATATGGGAAATACACTGGTATGCATTCTTATATTGAAGTTACTTGCCCTAAACATGGTATCTTCCTAGTTACTCCTCATAATCATTTAATGGGATGTGGATGCCCTAGGTGTTAGGAAACTTCTGGAGAATCTCTTATTAGGAAATACCTAGAGGATAATGAGTATTCCTATAAAAGTTAGGTCAGAATAGTGCTTCCCAAAACTATAAATGGAATAAATATTATTATACCTGACTTTGTAGTTTTTGCTAATAACAAGAAGTATATAATTGAATACAATGGAGTACAGCATTATCAATATATTCCGTTCTTTCATTCAGGAGGAGTAGCTGATTTCAATAAATAGTAGACTAGAGATAATCTGCTAAGAGCTTTATGTAAGAGATCTAATATTAAACTTATAGAAGTTGATTATAGACTCTCTGATGAACAAGTTATTAATCTTTTAAATAAAGAACTAAATGAAGTATAAGAAAAAGTTAAAGAATCTCGAACTAGCCAAGGCTTGGTGGGATAAACAAGATCAGAAGTATAAAGATGCAACCACTCGTCCTGGAGGCATCAAACAGAGGGTAATTACTGGGGCATAATGGTTAAAACTATTAAAATTGTAAAAGCAAACTCTAAGTGGCATCTGGAGTTTGATGGCAAGATATATCCTATAAAGGAGTCAGACTCTGGAATAATGGATATACTTAAGCCTAGTGATAACCAGATCTGTATAATCACAGATACTTCTAATGAAGAGGCACTGTGTTACTTCTTAAAAGAAGATGGCAAGTTGAAGGTCTATACTTACCCTGATGAGGTACTTCGTATTGAATCAACAGTGGACTTAGGCTTCTTTAAGAAGCTGATCAATGGAGTGAAATACTATTTAATTCCTGTTCGATGAAGAGAGTTGTCATTACTGGGATAGGAATATATTCCTGTCTTGGTGTTGGTAAGGAGGAAGTTCTGAAATCACTTCGTAGTGGAAAGTGTGGACTTGTCGCTGATACACCTAGGACTGATATAGGATTTCGATCTACTCTCACTGGTAAGTTACAGGAGCCTTTCATTCCGAGACCACTTCAAAGATTCATGTCAGATGAAAGTAAATATGCTTACGTGGCAGCATCAGAAGCACTTACTGATTCAGATGGTCTTACAGATTGTGGTGTTATTATTGGAAATGATAGTAGTTCTAGAGCTATGGCTGAATCCATTGATATGTGGAGAAAGCACACCAAAACATCAAAACTTGGACCAACTCATGTCATTAAGACTCTAAATTCCAATCCTACAGCAGTTATTACCAACCTTTTTAAGTTGAGAGGAACGTCATTCTCTGTTGGAGGAGCTTGTGCCTCTGGAGGTCATGCTATAGGAGTTGCATATGCTCTTATAAAGCAAGGAATTGAACCAGCAATACTATGTGGAGGATGTCAAGAGGTCAATGAATATTCAGTATTTGCGTTTGATGCTCTTGGAAACTTCTCTGTTAGTCCAAATCCGGAGGAAGCAGTGAGACCTTTTGATGAGATGAGAAGTGGATTAGTTCCTAGTGGGGGAGCTGCTTGTCTAGTTCTAGAAGATCTCGACTATGCGCTCTCTAGAGGAGCTAAAATATACGGAGAAATAATTGGGTATGGTGCTACATCCTCTGGAGAGTTAGTGGTTAGTACTACTGAATCTCAAATATCTTGTATGAAGAAAGCTTTGGGAGATGTATATCCGGAAGATGTTTCTCTTATAAGTGCTCATGCTACTGGTACTAGGGAAGGGGATAAAATAGAAGCTGATGCAATAAAAGTAGTGTTTGGAAACTCTCCCTATATTAGTGCTACTAAAGCACTAACTGGGCATGAGATGTGGATGGCTGGCGCAAGTGAGGTGATATATTCTCTTCTTGCAGCTAGAGAGGGATTTATTCCTCCAAACATAAATACTGCTGACTTTTCAATGGGATTGAATATTAGAAAAGAGTTAGTAGAAACCAAACCTAAAATGATACTAAGCAATTCATTTGGGCTAGGAGGAACTAATAGCTCTCTGTTAATTAGTGTAGAATCATGAGAGAAGAAGTTATAGCTAGTATAATCAACTTCATTACTTCCGATCTTGGGTATCCAGTAGAGCTAGACGAAAAGTCTAGTCTAGCTAATGATGCTGGGTTAGACAGTCTTGATGCTATAGACCTTATGGGGTATGTAGAAAGGACGTATGATGTTGAAGTTACTGACGAGGAACTTTCTATATTGAAAGAACCAATCGGAAGTATTGCTGACTTTATATGTAAGAAGTTAGAGAAATGAACCATAAAATTTACCTAAAGGTTGTAAAGGGTCGTTGGTATATATCTCTTGGAGCCAAAGGGTACAAGTCCACTTTCGAGTTGGACGAAGCTCTGTCTGAATGGATTAGCAGAGATAGTGCCACTATTACCTTTACGTCAGAAAAAACTCCTGACTCTGTTAGGAAAGTTGTAATACGTTATGAGAATGGAAAGCCTGTCATGGACTTCTATGATCCAGACTCTAACGAATTACTAAGATCCGTTAAACAGTGCCCTAAGATCTTTATTGATTATGTTATAGATAAGGAGTTCTATATCAATTATAATCCTGAATGGTAATAGAAGAAAAGGACTTTAGACTAACTCCTGTTAGTGACTCTTGCCCTAAGTATGATCTTGAGTTACTATACAAGGTTCAACCTAAGGGAAAAGAAGCTAGGCTAGAGTTCAAGAACGTCGCCTATGGCATTGGTCTAGAATATGCCATTAAGAAGATAGCGCACTACAGAGTGTGCTGTAAGCATAATGAGGAGTCAATTAGGCTTCTGACTTACTTTGAAGAATTTAAAGAGGAACTAGATTCACTTAAAGCTTTATGCGGCTTGTAAACGTTCACGATCTTAAATATTCACTAGATTGTCTGTGCAGCTGTCTTGATAAACTCTACAGTATAAATAGTGGAGGATGTTGTTACGTTGCATATCTGATTGCTTGTCACCTTGACAAACTAAGGATTAAGTATGATCTTGTTATCTACGATTACAAGAGGAAAGACGAAGCCTGTATTAACAGCGAAGTCCAGAATATGTGTCTTCCAAACTCTGTTACTGGAAAACAAACCTGTGAACATTATTGCATCTCCATCTCTGGTGGAGGTGTTGTAAATGAAGGTGATGTTACCTATCTCAAGAAGTATGTTGTAAGAGACATTACTAGTAGAAACCTCAAATGGTTATATAGGAATGGAGATTGGAATGAGATGTATAATCGTGATGACAATGAGTATGTGAAAGGTATGATTAATTCATTTTTCTCAAAATATGAAAAGAATAATTTATCCAATCACTAAGACAATGGTTTGTCCTAGATGTAAGCGAGTGTGTCAACATATCTTGTATGATTACAAGTATGTTATTTATAAAGTACTAAGTGTGGTAATATACACGCATGAAACAAGAAAATGTTAAAAGTCCTTCTAAGGCACCTCAGCGTGAAGAAGATCGCTGGGTTGATGTTCACGACGATGAACTGATGATTGAGTTGGGAATCCGTCCTCCACACGCTGCTCCGAGAGACAAGAATGTGTGGACAAAGACTCCATATGAGAAGAGAGTACTACGATCAGAACGTTGCAAACACAAGGAAAGAATTCATTTCCACAGTGTTCCTCGGAAGAGTATACCAGTGAGAGCAAAGCTTATTATATATCTGAAGAAGAATAAGAAGTTTCCTCACACTACATATTCAACTGAGTGTATGCAACACGAAGTTGGAGATATTCTCTTCAATTACTATTCGAAAAACCGTAAAACTGGATACAATGAGTGTCTAGTTACCAAGTATGTCTATAATGGGAAGACCTATGCCCCGAATGAAAGACCGTTCTGGCCAGGAACCTAAGACGTATGTATACGACGGCTCTCGAATAGAGGTACTACCATATTTCCTCTACGAAGTTTGTATAAATAAGTATTGGAAGTGGGGATTCTGTGTATTAGGAAGTAGGTTCTTTAAGACTGATAGACTATTACACATAAAGTGTCGAAATGCACTTAAATATTATAAGGACTATGTAATTGAGAAAGAAATCTCTCTTATAGGAGCTCCTTACGAATTTATAAGGGAGAATAATCTCCCTGTATATGAACCAAATGTCAAAAAGAAAAAATTTAAGAAAAAATGAAAGAACACGTTAATGTACTTAAGGATTCGTTTGTTGATTACGCAGGTAGAACTCATCACTTTGTGGTTGCAGCAGTAACTAATGGTTTGGTTAATGAGAGTGGTCAACTTCCTCTTATCATCTGCCCAGACGGAATTGAGGCCAACTGTGTAGGAACAGTTGAGAAGGGAATCCGTATTGGTGTTTCCATCTGCAATCCTGAAGACGAGTTTGTTGAGAAGGTAGGCGTGCTAAAAGCAGTAGCTAGAGCGCGAAATTCTGTGCCTGTACTGTATGTAACTGATCCTGGTTATATTAATGAGACCTTGGTAGAGGCTTTCCTGAAGCAGGAAGCTGAGTATCTGAAGGCCAATCCTGATGTCTATATTCAGGGCTATAACGATTCTAAGGAACGTTATCTGAAGAGAAAGAAGATGGAAGGTCTTAAGGAGAATTTCTCAGAAGTAGAGAAGATTGTTGTAGAAGGTGTGCAGAAGGATCCGAAATTCCTTGATAATGTAAACACCTATCTAGCTTGGCTGAACAATCAGAACAAGGGCAAATGCAAAAAGCATGGAAAGCAGTCCTAATTCTTTCTATAACAATTAATCTTGCTTTAGGGTTTATCTTATTAAGTAGACCAAGGAGTGAAGAGCCTGACTTTAGCATCTATACTGAGAGGATAGATTCGTTAGAGTTAGAGCTCTCCACTCTTCGACAAACTCGAGATTCAGTTAGGAGTTCAATTAATACTATTACTATTAAAATAAGTGATAACGAAAAGAACTATGAAGAAATTCGTGATATTATTCTTTCTAATTCTGTCAATGACGACTACGTGTTTTTCACAGAATATCTCAAGCAGAATAGAGAAAGACTCGATAGTATTGATAACCCCTAATCAGTTAAAGGAAGCAAATTTAATCTTTGTTGAACATCAAAAACTTTTAAGAGAGAATGACCTTCTCTTTAAACAAATCTCTAACTATAAGCTAGACAATGAGTTGTTGCTTAAAACAGATTCACTTAGAACTTTGCAGTTGAGAAACTACGAAGGACTAACCGAGTCTTATAGTCTTAAGATTGAACAACTGAACAAGGAGATAAAGAGAAAGAACAATGCTCTATTGGTTTGGAAGGTTGGTGGTGTTACAGTTGGTGTTGGATTATTAGTATGGCTATTGTTAAAATGAATCCTGTTGGGATTGAAAAGGATAAGTTTGGAGTTAAGCTGAAGTTTCCGAACAGGAAGTGCAAGCAATGCCAAAGATACCCTTGCTTTCCCGAGATTGGTAAATGTGCATCTAATTTTGCAGCGTATGGCTGTACTTACTACAGAGATGGCTGCAATGCTGAAGCATGACCATATTAGCTCGATTAGTCGCTAAGGAAGTAGACACTCTAGGATATGTTACTTACGTATTTGAGTGTTTAGATGAAGAGATACTTAAGGATACAAAGTATGTCATGTGTACTAGATACCCAAACTGGAACCATCGCATGATTGACATTGATGAGGTAGGATACCTAAACTTCTTTGAAATCAGAGCTGGTGTAGACAAGTGGTTTGATGGAGAGAAAATGATTCCCTACAATTACAGTGGTATACAATTTGATAAATTTGTATCTAAGCCTAAGGAGAAAGATAAGAACAAGTATATAATGTAGATAACCTATAAAATTTAATTAGTATGAGAAATAATATTGGATTATGACAGTGATGAGAGAAAAACTTATGGAAGCTATAGAGGCTAAGAATAACGACACTAAATCTTTTGTATGGAAACTTGCCAGAAAGTCTGATGAGACTCAGGAGGAAATACGTCTAGTAGATGCTACTCCTGAACAGCTGAATACTTTCTATAAGCATTGTAAGTCCATGCTCTATAGTGAAGATAAGTTAAATCCTGGAAGATATGTCCTTCTGAACATTATCGAGGACCAGAGAAGAAAGTGTAATGTTGAGTTATTCCTTCGTAAGTTAGAGTCTGGAGCACTATGTGCTGATGGAAAGCCATATCCTAGACATCTTTATATTCAAGATATTCGTTCTTGTATGAATGCTAGAAAGGATGAGTTTCCTTCTAACGAACTTGATAGCATTTCTATCGCAACTATTACTGGAGGACTTCCCAGAGAGTTTGAGAGAATTTCTATTGAGGAAGTATTGGATGGAGGTCTTGATAGACTGGGACACTTTGACAACAAACATATCACCTTTAGCTTCATTCTGAACATGGGTGTATATTTGACTCCAGCAGAAATGAAGGAGTTTGATGAGAAGGACAAAGACGGTAATACACGTAGTAAACTTGAAGTAATTAAGGAACGTCTTAATATTAAGCCTACTGTTAGACTTACTGTAAAGCCTACAGGACTTAACTTTAGTGAATTGCGTGCAATGGTTAATCTTAAACCTAAGAAGTATTCTGACCTTACTACTGATCAGCTTACTGTGTTGAGAAACAAGGTATTGTTTAGATTAGAGGACGAGGTTCAGTTCCACATTGAACAGTGGCAAGAAAGAATGCGTCAGATTGAGCTCGTTGCAAACGAAAGAGGTATTACTCTTGATGCTTAATCTGTATTCTTGGTACATAAATTTTCTTCCAAACTGCTGTAATTTAATTAATACATATATAGATGGCTATAGTGCTTTACTATGTATATTGTTAGATTATGCCAGAAATGTTGTTTAAACAACAGACTCGTGACGAAAGACAAGAAGAGGCTAGAGTGAAGTGGATTAAGAGCAAATGCAAGGGAACCTTTGAATTTGCTACTGGTTTTGGAAAAACTTGGACAGCCATAAAGTGTATAAAATCCGTATTGAATAAGTATCGGGATCTTAGGGTACTCGTAGTAGTACCCACCGATAACCTACGGATACAATGGTTACAACATCTTGACAATAATCAGCTTAGTTTAAACTCTGATGTACAGATAGTTAACACTGTCATTAAGAGAAAATGGAAATGTGATATTCTTATTATTGATGAAGCCCATCGTTATGCTTCTGATACTTTTCAAGAAATATTCAACACCGTTGAGTATAGATATATTCTTGGATTGACTGCGACCTTTGAGAGGTTAGATGGTAAACATGAAATCATTGCTAAGTATTGTCCTGTTATTGATAGAGTTACAACAGAAGAAGCTCTCATAAATGGATGGCTATCAAACTTTAAGGAATATCAAGTCCTTATAGATGTTGATGACATAAATGAGTATAAAGCTCTGAATAGTGAATTTGTGGAACATTTTGAGTTCTTTAATTACGATTTTGGTCTTGCAATGTCTATGATAGGAAAGGATGGTTTTAGAAATCGTGCTAAATATAGGGATGCTATATGCAAACCTGGTGCCTCTGAAGAAGAGAGAAAGCACGCATTCAGAATGATAACAATTCATGCAATTGGTTTTATAAGAACCATACAGCAGAGAAAAGCATTTATCAATAATCATCCGAAGAAACTAGAGATAGCTAGGAAAATCATTGAGGCTAGACCTGGTGCTAAGATAATTACTTTCTCTAGTAATGTAAAGATGGCTGAGTCCATTGGATATGGGGTTGTCTACACTGGAAAGAATAGTTCCAAGAAAAAGAACAGAATCACTTTAGAAGAGTTTGAACGCCAAGAATCTGGAGTTATTAACTCTTGCGTGAAACTGAATGAGGGTGCTGACATTAAAGGATTGTCAGTAGCTATTATCCTAGGACTCGATTCGTCAGAAACAAAGTCGATACAGAGAAGAGGAAGAACCATAAGAAAGGAAGGAGATAAACTTGCAGAAATATTTAACATAGTCATTGATCAAACGATTGAGACTAAGTGGTTTGCAAATTCTCATAAAAATAGCCCATTTATCACCATAGATGAGAATGGACTTGATGCAGTATTGCAAGGTGATGAGCCTAAACCGTATGTTAAAAAGATAAAGGATTTTACATTTAGATATTAAAAACATGATTCAAGAAAAGCAAGTGGAACTCTTGGCATTATTAATGATATTAGGAAGTTACGAAGGAAATGAACCAATTGAATATGAAGGGAAGTTATATGATATTGTTAAAATGCGAGAAAGGGGATGTGAATTAATGTCAGAGTTTCTTAGCCCGTATGTAATTAATAAAAACTCGAAAGAGTAGTACCGTATTACAGTTTACAGATGTACCTTGTGCAATTATAACTGTAAACTGATATTGAAAAATTTGACATTAAACTTAGAGGAGGAGATTGCCTTACTCACTAAGTACAGAATTACTCCCAATGAGCTAATGATTGTAAGAACTTTGCTCATACTGCAGGACGAAGATACGGAAGAACTCTTTAAGAGTTATATAGAACTGCTCTATGACTGTGGAACTAAGCTAAGGGAGATATTACTGTCTTTACAGGAGAAGGGTATCATTCTAAAATCATATAAGATTCCAGAGGAAGGGGAAGCATTCGATCCATACTCCATCCCGTTTAACAAAATATTCATCAAGACATTATATAAATGTTCTTTTGAGTTAGGAAAGGAACTGTTCGAGGAATATCCTCAATTTGGATCGGTTCAGGGCAATGTAGTTGGATTAAGGTCTGTTAGCAAAAAGTTCGACTCATTGGAAGATGCTTATTTCAAGTATGGAAGAAACATTGGATGGAACCCTGAACGTCATAATCATATCATAGAGTTAGTTAGGTGGGCAAAAGAGCACAACATCATCAACTATACTCTGGCCAGCTTCATTATAGACCAAAGGTGGCTGGAATTACAAGCATTAAAAGATGGAGAAGGTAATATTAATTATGAATCCGTCAAAATGCTATGATTACTAACTCTCTTATGCACCAAATCACTTTTGGTAGAGAAGGTAAAAACTGGGGTTATTCTATGGGCTTACCTAAACTCGAAGAGGTGATTGATGGAGTAACACAATCTACTTATACTCTCGTATTTTCTCCAACTGGCTCTGGTAAGACTTCATTGGTTTTGTATTCTTATATATACAAGCCATTGATGGAGCATCTAGACGATGGTAACTTCGCAGTTACCTATTTCTCATTAGAGATGTCTGCCGAAATGCTTTACGCTAAGCTCTTGAGTATGTATATCTTTGAGAAGTATCATGTAGAATTGTCTGTAAAAGAGCTATTGTCAAGAAAGAAGAATTATAGACTAAGTGATGAAAACTATCAAATAGTTAAAGAGTGCCTGCCCTGGTTACATCAAGTAGAGCAGGTTGTTAAGGTATATGATAAGTCTCTTAGCGCTGATAGTCTATATTCTACTCTTATGAAAGAGCTACAAAAGAGAGGAACATTTGAAGAAATAGAGAACCGAAAGATCTATCGTCCTAATAATGAGAACCTGGTTCACCTTGTGATTATTGACCACTTGTCATTAGCAAGAAGAACAAATGGAAGAACTTTAAAGGAGGAAATGGACTTAATATCCTCTTACCTCGTTACACTTAGAAATATGTGTAAGATTAGTCCTGTAGTTATTATGCAGGCTAATAGAAGTTCTACTTCTATGGATAGAAGAAAGGAAGGTTTGAATAATCTTAGGATTGATGATACTAAGGATACTGGAGCTCCAGCTCAGGATAGTGAAGTAATCATCTCAATATTTAATCCTCATAGAGAAAAGCTAACTAGCTATCGAGGATATGATATTAAGGCACTTCAGCAGAATTTCAGAGTAATCACTGTGTTGAAGAATAGGTATGGCGAAGCCGATGTAGAAGTGGGTTGTGCCTTCTATGGTCGGACTGGTTTATTTGCAGAATTACCTAGGCCTGAAGAGATATATGATTATGAAAAGTATAGTAATTCAGATTGGCTATTAGATGTAGAAGATAATGTACAAATCACTCAAAAATCTAAATTTATCTTATAATGGCAGAATTAATAGCAATCGTTGGCGAAAGTGGAAGTGGAAAGACCTCTAGTATTAGGAATCTTAATCCAGAGGAAACGTTTATCATCAGTACTACTGGTAAGAGACCTGGAATAAAGGGCGCTAAGAAGAAGTATCCTGATTTAAAGATTGCAGGTAATGAGATTTCTGGTAACTTCTACACCACTGCTAATATTGACAACATAAAGAAGATAATGGCAATTGTTGATAAGAAGATGCCACATATTAAGACTCTGATTATTGACGATTATCAGTATCTTCAAGCTTTTGAGGCAATGGCTAGAGTAGATGAAAAGGGATATGGTAAG
>ULUU01070981.1_pt1 | contig 16442 bp, 10 predicted proteins | sample 1958871 | NCBI WGS metagenome assembly ULUU01 (sample SAMEA4835770, study PRJEB28245) | human gut metagenome | biome: gut microbiome; material: fecal sample | place: Denmark | collected 2008 | reverse complement strand
AGAAAGATTATCTTGAACTGAGTGATTTTGAAGTTGTTATAGCCAATAACGGAACTGACGGACTGGGACTTGCCATGAGTGAGGATTTTGATCTCTATATTCTTGACATAATGCTGCCGGGAATGGACGGTTTTGAGATATGCGAGAGAATAAGAGAGATAAGCAACGCCCCTATCCTTATGGTTTCCGCACGTAAAGAGGATATTGATAAGATACGCGGGCTGGGACTAGGAGCGGATGATTATATTACGAAACCGTTCAGCCCGAGCGAACTCGTAGCGCGTGTCAAAGCCCACATGTCAAGATATGCAAGGCTTGTGTCATCCAATGCTGAGCCGAATGATGAGCTTGAGATCAGAGGAATCAAGATTGACCTTACCGCGCGAAGGGTTTTTGTAAACGGTGAGGAGAAGAATTTTACAACAAAAGAGTTTGATTTGCTGGTATTCCTTGCCAAGCATCCTAACCGTGTGTATACGAAGGAAGAACTTTTTAAAGAAATCTGGGAGATGGATTCCGTGGGCGATATTGCAACGGTAACTGTCCATATTAAGAAGATACGCGAAAAGATAGAATATAATACATCTAAGCCGCAGTATATTGAGACAATATGGGGCGTGGGATACCGCTTTAAAATTTAAAACAGTGTTTGACAAATCGAACACGATATGTCTATAATAATTATGTTTAAGACTTTGATGGAGACAGTAGTCTTTTTCCGAACATTTCAGAGAGCCGCGGTGCTGTGATGCGGTATAAGTAGGAATCAGATGAATATCACTCCGGAGTTTCTATCTGAACGCTGTTAAGGCTATTAAGAGATGACGGTTTTCTCCCGTTACAGAGAACGCATATGTTGGTATGCCGAACGGATGCTGCGATGCAGCACACTGATTATTATTGATTTTCAGGCCTCTGCCAATTACCGGCAGAGGTTTTTTAAATTACCGTTGCCGTATCAGAATATAATTTATTGAAAGGAAGAGTAAGATGTACGAGAAAGTTTCTGCAGAATTGAAACTCGTCGAGAGAGAAAAACAGATTGAAAAGTTCTGGAAAGACAATCAGATTTTTGAAAAAAGCATGAAGATGCGCGAGAATTGCCCATCATATACATTCTATGACGGACCGCCTACCGCTAACGGAAAGCCGCATATCGGCCATGTTCTTACGCGTGTAATCAAGGATATGATTCCGCGATACAGGACAATGAAAGGATATATGGTACCGCGTAAGGCAGGATGGGATACACACGGTCTTCCGGTGGAGCTTGAAGTTGAGAAGAAGCTCGGACTTGACGGCAAGGAACAGATTGAACAGTACGGACTTGAGCCATTTATTGAGCATTGCAAGGAAAGCGTATGGAAGTATAAGGGAATGTGGGAGGATTTCTCCAATACAGTCGGTTTCTGGGCCGATATGGACCACCCTTATGTAACATATGATAATGATTTCATCGAGTCCGAATGGTGGGCTCTTAAGGAAATCTGGAATAAAGGACTTCTTTACAAAGGATTTAAGATTGTTCCTTACTGCCCGAGATGCGGAACCCCTCTTTCATCACATGAGGTTGCACAGGGATATAAAGCAGTTAAGGAACGCTCGGCAATCGTAAGATTTAAGGTTAAAGGTGAGGATGCTTATTTCCTCGCATGGACAACGACACCTTGGACACTTCCATCCAATGTGGCACTCTGCGTCAACCCTGATGACACATACTGTAAGGTTAAGGCTGTTGACGGATATACCTATTATATGGCAGAAGCACTTCTTGACAAGGTTCTCGGAACACTTGAGAGAGAAGAGGGAACACCGGCTTATGAAGTTCTTCAGACATATAAAGGAAGTGAGCTTGAATATAAAGAGTATGAGCCGCTTTATGCATGTGCTGCGGAATCAGCAGCCAGACAGAACAAGAAAGGCCATTTCGTGACATGTGACGGATATGTATCCATGTCAGACGGTACAGGAATCGTACACATTGCACCGGCATTCGGTGAAGATGATGCGAGAATAGGCCGTAAATATGATCTTCCGTTTGTACAATTCGTAGACGGCAAGGGTGATATGACTGAGGAAACGCCTTATGCAGGCCTTTTCGTTAAGAAAGCAGACCCTGAAGTCCTTAAAGACCTTGATGCGGAAGGTAAGCTTTTTGCAGCACCTAAATTTGAACATGATTATCCGTTCTGCTGGAGATGCGATACACCTCTTATCTATTATGCGAGAGAGTCATGGTTCATTAAGATGACAGCGGTTAAGGATGACCTTATCCGTAACAATAATACAATCAACTGGATTCCTGAGACAATCGGAAAAGGACGTTTCGGCGCATGGCTTGAGAATGTTCAGGACTGGGGAATCAGCCGTAACAGATATTGGGGAACTCCTCTTAATATCTGGCAGTGCGAGGGTTGTGGCAAGATGCACTCCATAGGAAGCATTGCAGAACTTAAAGAATTGTCGGATAACTGTCCTGACGATATTGAACTCCACCGTCCGTTCATTGATGCGGTAACAATTAAGTGTCCGGATTGTGGAAAAAGCATGAAGAGAGTGCCGGAAGTTATCGACTGCTGGTTTGACTCGGGAGCAATGCCTTTTGCACAGCATCATTATCCGTTTGAGAATAAGGAACTTTTTGAGAAGCAGTTCCCGGCAGACTTTATTTCTGAAGCTGTTGACCAGACAAGAGGATGGTTCTACTCACTGCTTGCAGAATCAACATTGCTGTTTAATAAGGCACCGTATAAGAACGTAATCGTTCTCGGACATGTACAGGATGAGAACGGCCAGAAGATGAGTAAATCAAAGGGCAATGCGGTTGATCCGTTTGATGCTCTTGAAACACATGGCGCAGATGCAATCAGATGGTATTTCTACTCGAATTCGGCACCATGGCTTCCGAACAGATTTTACGATAAGGCCGTTACCGAAGGACAGAGAAAATTCCTCGGAACAATCTGGAACACATATGCATTTTTCGTGCTTTATGCGAATATAGATGAATTTGACGCAACCAAATACCAGCTTGAATATGATAAACTTTCCGTAATGGATAAGTGGATTTTAAGTAAGCTCAACTCACTTGTGAAATCAGTGGATTCTTATCTTAATGATTATAAGATTCCTGAGACGACAAGAGTTCTTGAAGAATTTGTTGACGACCTCAGCAACTGGTATGTAAGACGTTCAAGAGAACGTTTCTGGGCTAAGGGAATGGAGCAGGATAAGATAAATGCTTACATGACACTTTATACCTGTCTTGTAACACTTTGCAAGGTAGCAGCTCCTATGATACCGTTTATGACAGAGGAAATTTATCTCAATCTTGTCAAGAGTATCGATAAGGATGCACCGGAGAGCATACATCTTTGTGATTATCCTGTAGCTGACGAAACATATATTGATAAAGAGCTTGAGAAGAATATGGATGAAGTTCTTAAAATCGTTGTTATCGGACGTGCGTGCCGTAATGCAGCCAATATCAAGAACAGACAGCCTATCGGCAAAATGTATGTTAAGGCACCTTTTGAAGTTCCGGAATTTTTCAAGGAAATTATTGAGGATGAACTTAACGTTAAGGCAGTGGAATTTACGGATGACGTAAGAGCATACAGCTCATACAGCTTCAAACCGCAGCTTAAGACAGTAGGTCCTAAGTACGGTAAACTCCTCGGACAGATCCGTCAGGCTCTTTCGGCAATTGACGGCAATGCTGCCATGGATGAGCTCAATGCCAATGGAATGCTTACATTTGATTTTGGCGGAGAGAAAGTTGAACTTACCAAGGATGATCTTCTTATTGATATTGCACAGACAGAAGGCTTTGAATCGGCAAGTGATAACGGTGTGACGGTTGTTCTTGATACAAATCTTTCTCCTGAACTTATTGAGGAAGGCTTTGTAAGGGAGCTTATCAGTAAGATACAGACCATGAGAAAAGAAGCAGGATTTGAAGTAATGGATAAGATTACCGTTTCTTCGGAAGGTAATGATAAAATTGCCGCGCTTCTGGATAAAAATTCAGATACCGTTAAGGCGGAGGTTCTTGCAACCGACATAATATCTGGAGAAATAAAAGGTTACTCTAAGGAATGGAATATCAATGGCGAGACAGTTACATTGGGTGTTTCCAAAAATTAAACAAAGGGAGAAATCAGGATGGAGAAAATGGAGTTTGACAAAGAAGATTTCAAAAAACAGGTAGTGTCAAATGTCAAGAACATGTACAGAAAGACAATTGACGAAGCAAGCAAACAGCAGGTTTTTCAGGCAGTTGCATATACAGTTAAGGATTATATAATCGACAGATGGATTGCAACTCATAGGGAATTTGAGAAAGAGGATGCCAAGACAGTGTACTATATGTCGATGGAATTCCTCATGGGACGTGCGCTCGGCAACAACATGATTAACCTTACATGTTACAAGGAAGTTAAAGAAGCACTTGATGAGCTTGGTTTTGACCTTAATGTTATAGAAGATCAGGAACCGGATGCGGCACTCGGAAACGGTGGCCTCGGACGTCTTGCAGCATGTTTCCTCGATTCACTTTCAACACTCGGATATCCGGCATACGGCTGTGGAATCAGATACAGATACGGTATGTTTGCACAGAAGATTGAGAACGGATATCAGATTGAGATTCCGGATGACTGGTTAAGAGATGGTAACCCATTTGAGATCAAGAGACCTGAATATGCGGTTGAAGTTAAATTCGGCGGATATGTAAGATCTTATGTTGATGATAAGGAAAGAGACAATTTCGTACAGGAAGGATACCAGTGTGTACGCGCCGTACCTTATGATCTTCCGGTTGTCGGATATGGCAATAATATTGTAAACACATTAAGAATCTGGGATGCAGAGCCTATCCAGGAGTTCAACCTTGATTCTTTTGACAAAGGTGATTACCACAAGGCAGTTGAGCAGGAGAACCTTGCAAAAACTATCTGCGAAGTCCTTTACCCTTGCGATGACCATTATGCAGGTAAGGAATTAAGACTTAAGCAGCAGTATTTCTTCGTATCAGCAAGTGTTCAGAGAGCAGTTGCCAAATACAAAGAGACACATGATGATGTAAGAAAGCTTTATGAGAAAATCTGCTTCCAGCTTAACGATACACATCCGACAGTTACGGTAGCAGAACTTATGAGAATTCTTATGGATGACGAGAAACTCACATGGGATGAAGCATGGGAGGTTACCAACAAGGCATGTGCATATACCAATCATACAATTATGGCTGAGGCACTTGAAAAATGGCCTATTGAACTCTTCTCAAGACTTCTTCCGAGAATATATCAGATTGTTGAAGAGATTAACAGACGATTTGTTGAGCAGGTTAAGAAATTATACCCAGGCAATCAGGACAAAATCGCCAAGATGGCAATCATCTATGACGGTCAGGTTAAGATGGCAAACCTCGCAATCGTTGCAGGTTTCTCTGTAAACGGTGTAGCAGCACTTCATACGGAAATTCTTGAGAAACAGGAACTTAAGGATTTCTATGAGATGATGCCTGAGAAGTTCAATAATAAGACCAACGGTATTACACAGAGAAGATTCCTTCTTCACGGAAATCCGCTTCTTGCTGACTGGGTAACCAGAAAGATTGGCGATGAGTGGATCACAGATCTCTCACAGATAAAGAAACTTGCGGTATATGCAGATGATGAACTCAGCCGTCAGGAATTTATGCAGATTAAATACCAGAACAAGTTGAGACTTGCAGCTTATATCAAAGAGCATAACGGAGTTGATGTTGACCCGCGTTCGATTTTTGACGTACAGGTTAAGAGACTTCATGAATATAAGAGACAGCTTCTTAATATCCTTCATGTAATGTATCTGTATAACCAGATCAAGGCGCATCCGGATATGGATTTCTATCCGAGAACATTTATTTTCGGTGCCAAGGCAGCAGCAGGATACAGAAGAGCAAAACTCACGATCAAACTTATCAATAATGTTGCCAATGTTATTAATAATGATAAGAGCATCGACGGCAAGATTAAGGTTGTATTTATTGAAAATTACCGTGTATCCAATGCCGAGATTATTTTTGCGGCAGCTGATGTCAGCGAGCAGATTTCAACAGCCAGCAAAGAGGCTTCAGGTACAGGTAATATGAAGTTCATGCTTAACGGTGCGATGACACTCGGAACAATGGACGGCGCTAACGTTGAGATTGTCAAGGAAGTCGGAGAAGAAAATGCGGTAATCTTCGGACTTACAGCTGAAGAAGTTATCAAATACCAGAATGAGGGCGGATATAACCCTCAGGATATCTTCAACAACGACCAGGAAATCAGACAGGTGCTTATGCAGCTTATCAACGGTTTCTACTCACCTGAGGATCCTGAGCTTTTCAGGGATATCTACAATTCACTTCTCTATGATGCGAAGCCGGATGTTTACTTTATCCTTAAGGATTTCCGTTCGTATGCCGATGCACAGAAGAAGATTGAAGAAAAATACCGGGACAGCGAAGGATGGGCCCGTTCCGTCATGCTTAACACAGCATGCAGCGGCAAGTTCTCATCGGACAGAACTATCGAAGAGTATGTGCGCGATATCTGGCATCTCGATAAGGTTAAAGTCGAACTTTAATTAATATGAATAACTAATATCTCTATACCCCGTATTTAACATATGCGGGGTATAGTTTTATTGACTTTACGTAATATTAGTGTTATATTGAACGGGACTGACAGAAAGGAGCGTGCGCAAAAAGGCATATGGCTAAGTTTATCAAAGATATGAAGAAATTCTATAAATATATAGGATTTTCTGCAAAGTCATCCCTGAAATCGGAAGTGGCCGGTTCATATCTGGGATGGTTATGGTGGGTTTTGGAACCTGTACTTTTTACAATAGTATATTGGTTTATCTATACAATTATTTTTAACAAGAGCGGTCAGTACATGACACTCTATATTATAATCGGTATAACGTTATGGGACTTTTTCAATAAAAATGTTATGCAGAGCGTCAAAATCGTTGCATCGAACAAATCAATCGTCACGAAGGTATATATACCCAAGTATGCACTTATTTTTACGCAGATGTTGGTGCTGGCGTTCAAGATGGCAGTGTCGTTCGGCATTATCATTGTGCTTATGATATATTATAAGGTACATCTTACGATATACGCCCTCTGGGTGATACCGGTATTTATCACACTTTTCCTTGTGACATTCGGGTTCAGCGCAATTATAGCGCATTTCGGTGTATTCGTTGAGGACCTGAGGAATGTCATAAATGTAGTGCTCAGAGTCGTGTTTTACATGTCAGGTGTATTCTACAAGCTGGACATGGTTCCGGAACCGTTCAGAACGATTCTTGGCAAGTGTAACCCGATGGCTTTTCTTATGACTTCCATGCGTAACTGCCTTATCTATTCGTCAAATGTTGGATATAAGGTATTAGCGGCGTGGTTTGTCGTAGGACTTCTGATGACAGTCGGAGGAATTAAGCTTATCTATAAATATGAAAATAGTTATATTAAGGTGATCTAAATGCAGGAAGAAAATGCAATTGAAGTAAGAAATCTTCATATAAGGTATAAATGTCTCCATAATATGTCCATAAGGAGAAGTCTTTTTAAACTGCGCAAGAATAAGGCGGATGTCTTTGAGGCTGTTAAGGGAATATCTTTTGACGTAAAGAAGGGCGAAATTGTCGGGCTTGTCGGTAAAAACGGAAGCGGCAAGTCAACGACTTTAAGAGCTATTGCCGGTATTTTTTCACCGGATGAAGGAACAATAGAGAATTATACTGATTCGCTGGCACTTCTCTCAATCGGTGTCGGTTTTCAGACCAGACTGACAGGAAGAGAGAATATATATCTTTCCGGAATGCTTCTCGGATATCCTAAGGACAAGATAACCGAGAAGATGGACGAGATTATAAGTTTTGCCGAAATCGGAAAGTTTATTGATATGCCTGTAAGAACATATTCAAGCGGAATGTTCTCAAAGCTCGCATTTTCAATTACGGCAATTCTTGAACCGAAGATTATGCTTGTTGATGAAGTCCTGAGTGTCGGAGATGCCAAGTTCCGTAAAAAGAGCGGTGCCAAGATGCAGGAACTTATCAAGGATGAAAGCAGAACGGTAATCCTCGTATCACATAACAGCGATACGATTCGTAAGTTCTGCGACCGCGTAATCTGGCTGCATGAAGGCGACATTAAAATGATAGGACCGACAGACGAGGTAATGCCGGTCTATGATGAGTTTATGTCTTAATGGTAAGGAGGACTTATGTACGATTATCTCATAGTCGGAGCCGGACTTTTCGGCGCTGTATTTGCGCATGAGGCTTATAAGAAGGGCAGAACATGTCTTGTAATAGATAAGCGGAATAATATCGGAGGCAATATATATACCGAGAGTACGGAGGGAATAAATGTGCACAAATATGGTGCGCATATTTTTCATACAAGCGATAAGCAGATATGGGATTATGTTAACCGTTTCGCCGAATTCAACAATTACATTAATTCGCCGGTAGCCGTATATAAGGATGAACTTTATAATCTGCCGTTCAATATGAACACTTTCAGCCGGATGTGGAATATAAGAACCCCTGAGCAGGCCAAGGAAATAATCGCATCACAGATAGCTGATCTTGGAATTACAGAGCCGCATAACCTGGAGGAACAGGCATTGTCGCTTGTCGGCCGTGATGTATATGAGAAACTTATCAAAGGTTATACAGAAAAACAGTGGGGAAGGGACTGCAAGGAACTTCCGGCTTTCATAATCAAGAGGCTTCCACTTAGATTCGTATATGATAATAATTATTTTAATGACAGATATCAGGGAATACCTATCGGCGGATACACGGCAATAATAGAGAAAATGCTTGAAGGAATTGAGGTAAGAACCGGCACGGATTATTTTGATTTTATCAGGGATAATAAGAATATTGCCCGGAAAACGATTTTTACGGGAATGATAGACGAATATTACGGATATTGTTACGGACCGCTTCAGTACAGGAGTGTGCGCTTTGAGACTGAGGTGCTTGATTGTGAGAATTATCAGGGCAATGCCGTTGTTAATTACACTGACCGTGAGGTACCGTATACTCGTATCATAGAACATAAGCATTTTGAGTTCGGAAAACAGCCTAAAACGGTGATTTCGAGAGAATATTCGTCGGAATGGAAACAGGGAATGGAACCATACTATCCTGTGAATAATGAAGAAAATAATGCATTGTATGAAAAATACCGCGAACTGGCGGACAAAGAAAGCAATGTTATTTTTGGCGGAAGACTCGGACAGTACAAATATTACGATATGGATAAAGTAATTGCGGCTGCACTTGAATGTGCGGGTAAAGAGTTGTAATTTGATATCGAAAGTGGTAAACTACAGATAATTGTATCATATAAGGAGATATATATTATGATTGATAAAGTATTACAGGAGGATCTTGATAATATAGCGGACAGCAGCCTGCCGTTTGAGGAGCTCTACAATACTACTGTTATGGTGACCGGAGCGACGGGACTTGTCGGAATGCAGACAGTCAAGGCACTTCTTAATATGAATAAGAGACATAATGCCGGAATTAAAGTAATTGCACTTGTCAGGGATGCAGCGAAGGCAGGACGATTGTATGCCGGTTTTGAAAGTGACGCGCTTTCTATAGTCAGTCAGGATATAACGGATTCAATTAAGATTGATGATAAGGTTGATTATATTGTCCATACGGCAAGCCCGACAGCATCCAAATTTTTCGTTGAGCATCCGGTAGAGACAATCAAGACGGCATTTGACGGAACAGATAATATATTAAGATTTGCAGCGGATGTACACGCAAAGGGTGTTGTATATCTTTCATCGATGGAGGCGTTCGGAATTACAGACCCTTCACTTGAATATGTAAAGGAAGACGACCTGGGATATATTGATATTCATAATGTCAGAAGTTCATATTCAGAAGGTAAGAGAATATGTGAATGTCTTTGTTCATCATATGCAAGAGAATACAATGTTCCGGTAAGAATAGCCAGACTCGCCCAGACATTCGGCGCCGGAATCCCTTATGAAGAGAACAGGGTATTTGCCCAGTTTGCCAAGAGTGCAATTAACGGAAATGACATAGTTCTTCATACAGCAGGGCAGTCGGTTGGCAATTATTGTTATACAAGGGATGTTGTCAAAGCCATTCTTCTTCTTCTCATCAGAGGTAATAACGGAGAGGCATATACGGTTGCTAATCCGGCATCAAGCATTACAATACGCGGTATGGCTGAAATGGTAGCCAAAGAACTTGCAGATGATAAGATTAAAGTGATTCTTGATATACCTGAGGATGCGCTTGTATATGGATATGCTCCGGATGTTAAGATGCATCTTAATTCAGATAAGCTTCAGGAACTCGGATGGAAGCCGGAAATCGGACTTATCGATATGTATAAGAGAATGATAGAGAGCATGCTTGCTACGAAACAGGAGTAATAGTATGGGCGAAGTGCATAATGAACACCGGCTTTCGCTTGAAGAAGTTCATGAACGTGAATTGAAGATGATGAAGCTGTTCATAAAATTGTGCGAACAGTATAATTTAAGATATTACATGGCAGGAGGTACACTCCTCGGAGCGGTAAGACATAAAGGTTTTATTCCGTGGGATGATGATATTGACCTGCTTATGCCAAGGCCGGATTATGACAAGCTGCAGGAAATTGTCCGTAAACAGCCTCTCATGCCGAGATATAGTTTTAATTCATCCGACCTGGGTAATCTGAATGATCCTATGTGTAAGATATTTGATCTTAACACAAGAGTTGATAAGAAATATATAGATGATCCGTACGACCGTTATCTGTGGATAGATATTTTTCCGATGGACGGGCTTCCGGACGATGAAGACGAGGTACGCAGTATTTACCGTAAGGTGCTTGCAGCACGTAAGAGACTCAGATTTGTCAAGTCGAAGACCGGAACAGGAGCCAATAAGGTGAAGGCACTCATAAAGCCGGTGCTTAAGCCTTTTGCCAGAGCAATCTGGGGAAGAAAGAGAACGGTCAGATACATTGAAAGGATTGCGAAGAAGTATCCTTTTGAAAGTTCAACAAATGTTGCCGGAATAGTTTTCGGCTATGGACCACAGGAAAGCTGTCCGAGAGAAGAATATGTGAGCGGTGTGCCTATGGATTTTGAAGATTGTAAGGCAATGGCACCGGGATGTTATGACTATTATCTGACGTCTCTTTTTGGCGATTATATGGAATTGCCGCCTGAGGATAAGAGACAGGTGCATTTCATGAAGATATACGGGTGGTAAGATTATGTTAAGTACTTTTCATTCACTTAAGAAATGGGCTGAATATGAGAAAGTGCATTATACACTTAGCGATAAGGATGTACATGATGTCCAGAAATTGCTTTTACTTATCATGGATGATATTCATGATGTATGCACGGAGAATAATCTCAGGTATGTGATAACCGGAGGATGCGCAATCGGAGCGGTAAGGCATAAAGGCTTCATTCCGTGGGATGACGATATAGATATATGTCTTCTGCGTAAAGACTATGACAGACTTCCGGAACTTATTAATAAGGCATATCCGGGTAAATACACAGTTCAGAATATCAATACATCTCCGGATTATGATCTGAATTTTATGAAGATCAGGCTTAACGGAACACGTTTTGTTGAACCGGCGGACAATGACAAGAGGAATGCCGGATTGTTTATAGATGTATTCCCGATAGAGAATGTAAGAAAGAGCCGTATCGGACGGCTGTGGCAGAGGTTTACTTCTGACGGATTACAGTTCATATGCTCGTGTGTAAGGATTAAGGATAAATACCGGCGTATGGGTGCAGTTATTGAAGCAGATCCGGAACTCGGACGCATGCTTGGCAAGAAGAAAGCAATCGGAACTTTATTTTCATTCAGAAGTCTCCGAAAATGGCTGCTTACAACAGAGAAAGCATTGAGTAACTGTCATAACGATAAATCAGACATTATTGCAATACCGGCAGGAAGAGGACATTTCGGCGGTGAGCAGTATTTAAGAAAATGGTTTATGGATCCGGTACTTATGCAATATGAGGACAGACAGTATTTTTTCCCGAAGGAGATTCATAAATATCTGTCACATTTATACGGTAACTATATGACGATACCTGACGAAGCAGACAGGGAACGTCATACGATTATAGAATACGATATCAGTAAATACGCTGATATGATATAAACTAAGTGCACTTTATGAAGGAGGATTTTATGGTACACGCAATGTTATTTGCCGGAGGAACCGGTACAAGAATGAAATCAGCAAATACACCTAAACAGTTTATCGAGGTAGACGGCAAGCCTATCATTATAAGAACGCTTGAGAATTTTTCAAAGCATCCGCTTGTAGATGATATTGTCGTATCATGTATAGCAACAGGTATAGATCATCTTAAGGATCTTATCAAAGAATATAAGATTGAGAAAGTTAAAGCAATTGTTCCGGGAGGAGCTAACGGATTTGAGTCGATTCATAACGGAGTTGTTGAAGTTGCCAAAGATGCAGCCGATACTGATATAATTCTTATCTGTGACGGTGTAAGACCGGTAATGTCTGAGCAGCTTATATCGAACTGTATTGAACTTGCCAAAGAGCATGAGACGGCTGTTCCGGTTGTAAGAAGCATTGATTCGGTACTTGTAAGTACTGACGGAATGAATTGCAATACCAATATGCCGAGGGAGAATATGTACATTACACAGGCTCCGCAGGGATATACTATGCGTAAGATTCTCTGGGCCCATGAGGAAGCAGCCAAGAGAGGACTTGTAAATCCGACATCATCAGCGGATCTCCTTATTGAACTTGGTGAGAATATCCATATATTTATCGGTGAGCGTGATAACATTAAGGTTACGACACCGGAAGATCTTTACACACTTCGTTCTCATTATTATTATGAGCATTATAAGAAGTTTGCCAAGGAGGAATTAACTTATGATGTATAATAAAGACATTGCGGTGTCCTTAATATACATTTTATCAGAGGAGGCGTCCTGTAATGCTAAGACAGGAAGCCTCCTTAAATTGCAGGATATAGCTGCCGACAAAGTGGAACTTATTATATGTTCAGAAGATAAGTCATTGACAGATGACGCAGCTGCCCAGTTTGCCAAATGGCCTAATGTCAGGATATCCGAATCTTATGATATTAATGCTGTCGGTGATGTCAATGGACATTTCGTTACCGTTATCAAAGCAGGAAGCAGCTTCGGTCCTTCATACCTTAGCAGTATGGTTAAATATCTTGAGTCCGTACATGGATATAAACTCGCAATACCGGCAAAGAAACATGAAGGCGAAGTCATAAATGATGTTTTTTCACGAATAAAAAGTACACTGCCTTATCTTGAGATTAATTTTAATACACAGTATAACTGTCTTCCGTATTTCCTTGAGGGAACATGGATTGATTCGTCATACTGGAAAAATGGGCCTCTGAGAACAGATATCAGATATGAAACTGAAAAGGCCTTTCTGTTTGATATAATGCTGAAAGAAATGAAGATGCTTTATGTCAATGAACAGATATATGAATTTCATGAGGCAAGTGAGGACAGCACGGTATTTTTTGAAGGATACTATGAGGCAGAATGGTATTATGAGGCAATTGACAAATTCTGGGTTCCGTACCTTGAGTCAATGAACGGCAAAGTACCTGCAATAATCCAGACACAGGCAATATATGCACTTAACAACAGGGTGGAAGCCAATTTAAACAACCTTAATAAGCATTGCGTGCCTATAGAGGAGGCAGAGGATTATCTCTGGTCATGGTCAAGGGTGCTTAAGCACATCGATGATGAGATAATAATGAACAGCCATAACCTTGAATTCTGCGGCAAGAAATTCTATGTTCAGGAACTCTTCATGAAGATAAAATATCATGACGAATCGTACAGGCTTTCCAGATATTATCTTAACGGTAAGCCGTACTACGGCGCGGCAGGTGTTCTTGCGGCATCAGGAATCAGCCAGAAGGTGAATATCCAGTTTATGGATTACCGTGACGGTAAACTTGCAATAGACGGTACATTGTCAGGTATATATGATATCGAAGAAGGACATTTTTATGTTGAGACTGAGAATGGAATAATCGAAGTTGAGAAACGCGAGAGATATTCACATACGAAGCTTTTCGGAATTTCATTCTATAAGAGAATTTCTTTCAGGGTAGTGATTCCGGTTGAAAACGTAGAACGCCAGTCAATTGCGTTTAAATACAGTGTCGGTGAATGGGAAGATTTGTTAAGAATTTCATTTGATTCACATACAAGCTGTCTTTCCGGTAAATTTAAAAACAGTTACTGGACATTCGGAGAAAATTATATGGCAGCATATAAATTCTCAACGATTGTAATATATAAGATACGTAAACGCTCAATCTTTAAGCGTGAGATGAAGCTTTGGTTTGAGATGTTAATGTCGCGTAAACTTGAAACATATAAGTTCCTGCTTGTCAGAATGGCGTATTTTATATGTAAGCCGTTCATGAAACGTAAACCTATATGGATGTTTATCGATAAGATTTATAAGGCAGGAGATTCTTCCGAATATATTTTTAAATATGCTTCGGCACAGAATGACGGTATTAAGAAATACTATCTTGTCGACAAGAAATGCCCGGATTGCAAGAGGCTTAAGGCAGAGGGCTACAAACCGCTTATCAGGAGGAGCATTAAACACAGACTTATTTTTCTGTATGCGGATATGATGGTCATAAGCAACTCCACGGTATTTGCATTCAACGATTATTCAATGTCGGCATCGGCGCATGTAAGAGACCTTATACATTTTCATGTAGCATGCGTGCAGCACGGAATGTCGATCCAGAAAATAGCGATTGCACAGAACCGGCTTCGCGATAATACAAGATTATATTTCTGTGCATCCAAGTATGAGATTGAGAATCTGAGCAGACCGGTGTATGATTATGCCGGATTTAATGCACTTAAACTTACGGGTGTGCCGCGTTATGACGGATTGATCAATGATGATAAGAGACAGATTCTAATAACTCCGACATGGAGAATGCAGGCTTCTGTACCGGTTACACGTAACGAAGGCGTTGCCAGGGATTACAACCCATTATTCAAGGAAACGGATTATTACAGAATTTATAATTCTCTTATTAATGATACCAGACTTCTTGATGCAGCGCGTAAATACAATTACAGGATAGCATATGTGCTTCATCCTATTGTAAGTCCGCAGGTGGATGATTTCGATAAGAATGATTATGTGGACATAATTCCTTCGACAGGCGATATGAGCTATGAGAAGGTGTTCAGGGAATCAAGCCTTATGGTTACGGATTATTCGGGTGTTCAGTTTGATTTCGCCTATATGCGCAAACCGCTGGTATACCTTCACCATGACGACATTCCCCAGCATTATGAGGAAGGAACGTATCACTATGATACAATGGCATTCGGTGAGATATGCCATAACAATGATGAACTCATAGATACACTTATTGACTATATGAAGAATAACTGTGTGATGAAGGATGAATACCGTGCAAGAGCGGATGACTTCTTCGAGTTCAGCGACCACAACAACTGCAAGCGTATATATGATGTTATGATAGACTATCAGAAAAATGTTATAGAATAGCATATGGAGGCTTTTGGATATGGAGGCAAAAAAAGTATACAATGGTGTTATAGACTGGTGGAAAATAATATTCTGCCTTATCATCGTTGTAATGCATGTAGGGGAGTACTATCATGGTGACACATTTCTTTTTGTATGGGGAAGATACGGCGTTGAGTTCTTCTTCGTAGTGTCCGGATTTTTCATGGCGGCACATGTAATGCGAATGGATGAAAATACCGGTCTTAAAGAAATCGGCAAGGAAAATGTCGGATTTATATGGGGAAAAATAAAAACTGTTTTTCCGGCATTTATTATTGCATGGATGATGGCATTTCCAATGTATATATTTAGAAACGGTATTGATATATTGCATGAACAAGGTATGAGAAAATTCATCATGAAATTAGTATGTGCAATTCCTAATATTATGTTATTGGATATGTCAGGAATACCGAATACCAATGTCCTGGGTATATCATGGTATGTGTCTGCGATGTTAGTTGTTATGTTTGTGACGTATCCGTTGCTTCGCAAATGGAGACGTAATTATTGTTACATAGCAGCACCGATTATAGCAGTTGCATTGTCCGGATTCTATGGTATGACACAGGAAGGCTATCATGGAATTGATTTATGGACCGGATTTATGAAATATGGACTGTTACGAGGTTTTGTAAGCATCAATTTAGGCTGTTTATCCTATGTGATAATGGAATATATCAAAAATTCATTCGATACGATGAGTAAAGCCAGAAAAAACACAATCAGGTTTGCAGAGCCAATTTTATATATT
>ULUU01006653.1_pt1 | contig 16575 bp, 14 predicted proteins | sample 1958871 | NCBI WGS metagenome assembly ULUU01 (sample SAMEA4835770, study PRJEB28245) | human gut metagenome | biome: gut microbiome; material: fecal sample | place: Denmark | collected 2008 | reverse complement strand
ACACGTCCGCCGGCATCGACACGAACGGACGCCACTTTGTTGTCCGGAAGCCCGTCGCCATACGAAAGGTGGAGGATTTCACCATTCGAAGGATTCCAGCGATATATTCCCGACGCAAAAGACGAAATCCACAGGTTTCCCTCAGCATCTTCGTCCATCGAAGTCACGAACACGCCATCGAATGTCCCCGTATCCTCGAAACGGTCATTTCCCCTATCATACTCAAAAAGTCCGAGTGTAGTCCCTGCGTAAATGTCCCCGCTTCTGGTCCTGTGTACAAGATAAACCTTGTGGTCGTTGCGGCCGCTCTTTTTCCGGAGAACGCCGTAGGATTTTAGGGTATGGGTCCGAGTGTCCAGCCTGTAGAGGCCATGCAACGAGCCGAACCAAAGATAGTTACCATCAATGCACGGAGAGAAGACCATAGTCGGAATGCCTGGCGTGGAGACACGCTGCACATCGGAGGTTTCGGGATTCCAGAGAAGTAACCCTGCCTGTTCGGTCGATACCCAGACCTTCGACGTGGACTCTTCAGCAAAACCGCTCACGATACAGCCCTCAAGCGACACTCCGGAAGCCGTGTAATGCTTGCGAAAGTTAGTCTGTGCGAGTCCGGACCAGTTGACCCCGCCGTCCTTGGTGCCGAGCCACACGCCACCGCCGTCATCGACGAAAGCGCAGGTGACATAGTTCCCGGAAAGGGAGAATCGGTCTGACGCGTCTCTTTCAATCCGACGGACGCCTGTTCCCATAAGGTCGTATCTCCATACGCCGTCGGTCGTCGTAAGCCAGAGCCACCTCTGCCTCTCAAAGAAGCTGTCGAGCAGAACGGTGCCCTCAGGCAGACGGAAAAGACCGCGTATTGAGCCGGACACCGGGTCTATCTCGCTGATTCCTCGAAGCGTGCTCGCTACATAGACCTGTCCGTCAGCGCCCTCGTATATGCCTTCGATTTCATCACCGGCGAACCAGCCACCGTCCGGGAAAGGGTCGATCACGCCACTGTCCCGAAGTCCAGAAGGTGAATGGTAGAGGGCGGAATGATAGCGGGAGAGCCACACGCCGCTGTGACTGGAGACGAGCATCTTTCTGAATCCGGAAACTCCAAGACTGTCATAACTTATGTGGTGAAGGTGGGAATATTTCGTATCATAAGCAAACACGCCCTGATCGTTTACGAGCATCCACATCTGCCTATCACCATCCGAGGTGATGAAGGTCACCTTGTTGCGGATGGTTTCCCCACTGTCGCTTGCGCGGGTGAGAGGTTCAAAGCGGTCGAGGACATAGTTGTAGCAGCTCACACCGTTGTCAGTGCCAACCCAGATATTCCCGTCACGGTCTTCGGCGAAACAGTTGATGTAGTCGGTCGTGAGTCCGAGATCGGCGGCCGTGAAGACATCGAAACGCCTCCCGTCGTAGCGATTAAGCCCATGATATGTTCCAATCCAGATAAAGCCCCGCGAATCCTGCATGATGCGGCTCACTCCGTCGTAGGACAGGCCGCTGTTCGTAGTGGTCAAGTGGGTGAATTTATAATGTCCAGTACTTCCACACACCGTTTCCGGCAATGCTACAGCCAGCAGCGTCGCCACAAGAGTCTTTATGATGGTCCTTGCCTTCATCACGATTACCTATGAAATCCCGTTCCCGCAGGTGCCAGAGCTGACACAAACTCCACAGAGTTTCAGGCACCCGCGAAGAAGAGGGATATTTATGATGCCTTGCTCACTCCGTGACAATCTTTCCTTTCCTTATATATATGTTGCCGCTGAGTTGCGTGACTGCCAGAATGGTGTCATTACCGAGGTCACAGAGAGAGTTCCATAGGCCATTGTCTCGTGTCTGGTCAATGTCGAAAGGACGTATGCGCTCTCTCATGGTGAGGAATTCATGTCCCTTCATCTCGTCAATGCGGCACACGGCCAACTCCATCACGGAATTTTTCGTCGTCGGCTCAAGAGCGCCCTCGGACGATTGGTAGCAGAGGACGAAATAATTGTCGGTTCGGATTAGATAAGGAGCACCAGCATAGATGTAGGCGCTTTCCATTGATGTGCGGAACGGGTCGAAACGGTTGGCTGATGCGCCATAGACTGGTGTTTTCCAGTTGTCGGCAATTTTTGTGCAGACAATCTGCGGATGGAACTTAATGTTCTGGCCGTTGGCCTCAATCGCGACATAAATCCAGTCCCCGTAAACCATCGCCACAGGCATTCCGTCACGAAACTTCTCGTTGTAGCAGACTATGCGTGCCGGTCCCCATGTGTCGCCACCGTCCTTTGACTCAACGACGGAAATGTTCTGATAGGGCAGACGCCTTTCATAGTAGGGAGTCTCGTCAGCGAAATAGACCTGCACAGTGCCGTCCGGAAGTTCGAGCACACATGGCTCATAGCACCCGCGCAGAACGTCCTTGTCCCAGACCTTGGATTTGTAGATGTCACGGACACCACTCCATGTCTCGCCGGCATCGTCAGAGGTGGAGATTGCTATGGTATATGGCGTGTGTGAACTACGGTTCTCAGCCGGTCGGATGTTTACCGCATAGATGATACGTCCCGGATGATGAGGGTTGCTCGCGCTGAGTTGTGCGAACTCGGCATTGGAAACAACAACCTTGGCGGGAGCCCTATAGCTGTCATGGTGTATTGCCACCCGTTGTGGCGTCCATCCGCTCCATCCGTTTGCACAGATTTTGAAGCATCCGTTTCCGCCACGGGAATAGACTGCCATATAGCGTCCATCATTCAGGCGATGCACACGTGCATACCCTCCGGGCGCAAGAAGTTTTGCGTCTTCCCACTCGATACGAATCTTGCAGAGAGAGGATTTTCTTGGGGCGGCATTTGGTTCAGAAGCAGCCGCAGAGCCAGTTGCAAGGCAGAAAAGAGCCAGCGATGCGCAGATCAGGAGTATTTTGCGATTCTTCATCTTAGCATTACAATTTGGTTATCTGCAAAGATAGAGAAACGCCACGTTTTGCGTCAATAGTTTTCACGCAAAGTACACAAATTTTCGTGCAAAGGTCCTTATATACGCTCCCGGATGCCCAGTTCCTTCATTATCCGGCGCGTCAGCTCAGGTTCGTTTGTCGTAATGAAATCTACGCCGGCCCCGAGGCAGCGGCGTATGTCCTCATCCTTGTTGACCGTCCAGACATTGATACTGAAGCCGTTTTCTCTGGCACCCTCCTTCCACTTCGGGTCGCCAAGAAATGCGGGGAAGTGCATATCTATTCCGTTGACGCCGTTAGCCTTCATCGTCTCGATGTCGCTGTCGGAGCCAAGATACTGGATGGTAAATCCCGGAGCCGCTTTCGAAAAAAGACGGCATTCGTTCATGGAAAAAGAAATGAAGATGACCCGCTCCGGAGAGAACAGTCCGTGGGACTTGAGGCAAGAGACTATTCCGTCCACAGCGGCCTGCTGCTGGTTTTCATCCGCATGCGGCTTGAGTTCCAGCACTAAAGTCGTTCCGGGCCAGGCTTTCGCGACATCAAGGTATTCGCCGAGCAGCGGTATGGGTTCACCATTCGGAAGACGGTAGCCGTCAAACTCAGACTTATTATGCTCACAGATCATCTTGCCGTCAATCTCGCTGTCGTGGAAGACAAGCAGTTGTCCGTCGGCGGTTATGTTCACGTCAAACTCAGTTCCCCAGAACCCGTGTTCGCAGGCAGCCTTCAGCGAAGCGATGGAGTTGTGGGACATTCCGCCCTCCTCGCAGTTCCAGTACCCTCTATGTGCAACAATCCCCACGCCCTGCTCTGAAGCGCATGAAACAAGCCCGCACATGGCGGCAGCAAGAAAGAAAATTCCCTTTTTCATAATGAGTAATCCTTAAAATCACGTTTGTGCCCACAAATATAACCTTTATGCAGGAACTAAACAACCATTTTCTCCAGCCCATGATTGGGCAAGAAATAAGAAAATATCACTAAATTTGCGGCGGTTCGCACTAATCGCGGACTTTGAGAATTATGAGAGCAGCAATTTACGGCGCAGGTTCGCTCGGAACCATACTTGGCGCATTCATCAGCAAAAACGGAGGACAGATAGACCTCATCAACCATAACGAGAAGCACGTGGAGGCGCTACGCGAAAAAGGGGCACATGTGGTTGGTACACTGGACTTTACCCAGAAAGTGACGGCGCTGACAGACAAGGAGATGATAGGAGTGTATGACATCATATTCCTCATGACGAAACAGCAGGACAACGCCAGAACGGTGACATTCCTGAAGGATTATCTTGCAGAAGACGGAGTCATAGTGACTCTTCAAAACGGCCTTCCGGAGCCGCAGATTGCAGAAATCGTCGGTGAGGATCTGGTGCTCGGATGTACGGTCGCCTGGGGTGCGACGATGCTTGGACCAGGAGTCTGTGAACTCACGAGTTCACCTGACAGCCTCACATTCTCGCTCGGAAGCACGTTCAAAGGCAAGGGAAACCACTTTGCCGATGTAAAAGCCCTGCTTGAGAAGATGGGACAGGTCGAGGTCGATGAGAACTTCCTCGGAACGCGCTGGAGCAAGCTGCTCATAAATGCGGCATTTTCGGGAATGAGCGCGGTGCTGGGCTGCACATTCGGCGAGGCCGCAAATCCGAAACCGTCACGCCGCATTGTCCAGAGGCTCATCAAGGAGTGCATCGACGTCTGTGACGCATCAGGAATCAAGATTGAGCCTGTACAGGGCAAGGACATCGTGAAGTTGCTCGACTACCGCAATCCGTTCAAGAAAGCCATCTCCTTCTTCATCATTCCGTTCGCTATAAAGAAGCACGCCCTTCTCAAGGCAAGCATGCTCCAGGACATCGAGCGTGGCAAGAAGACAGAGGTAGACTCCATCAACGGAGCCGTCTGCGCCCAAGGCCGCAAGGTCGGGGTGCCAACCCCATGCAATGACAAGGTCGTGGAAATCATCCACCGCATCGAGAATGGAGAACTCAGGGCTGAACGGGCAAACCTTCGGTTCTTTGAGCGTGTCTGACGAACTCCGGCAGCGTTTTCGTGTAAAGCAGGATGCGCCATGTGGCGGCGGATCATTTTTCATATAGATGTAAACTCCGCGTTCCTCAGTTGGAGCGCGGTAAAGCTTTTGTCGGAAGGCGGGTCTGACATCAGACTCGTCCCGTCTGTCGTGTCCGGTGACCCCACCGACCGCCGGAGCATAATCACAGCTGCCTCTATGCCGGCAAAGAAACTCGGAATCAAGACCGCCCAGCCAATCAGCATGGCTCTGCGCAGCTACCCAAATCTTGTCATAGTCCGCGGAGACTGGACGTGGTACAAGAAGTGCTCGGACGGGTTTATGGACATCTGCCGAAGCTACTCCCCTGTGCTTCAGAAGTTCTCGATTGACGAATGCTTCATCGACATGAGCCTCAGGCTCTACAAGAAGGATCCCGTGGAAGTGGCGACGCGACTTAAGGACGAGATTCACGAGAAACTCGGATTCACCGTCAATGTAGGCATCGGCTCGAACAAACTGCTCGCCAAGATGGCCTCCGACTTCGAAAAGCCGGACAAGGTCCACACGCTTTGGGAAGAAGAAGTACCCGGGAAGATGTGGCCGCTGCCAGTCGGGGATTTGCTCTGGGTCGGGAGGAAAACCCGCGAGCGGCTTGCCTCGTACGGAATCTACACCATAGGCGACCTCGCGAAAAGACCGGAAGCCGCCATTGCAAAGATTGTCGGGAAGAAATACGCAACTCAGCTGCACGAAAATGCAAACGGGCACGACAATGAGCCCGTGGAGACCGAGCAGCAGGAGGCCAAAAGCATCAGCGCGGAAAGGACATTCGCAAAGGACATTACGGAGACGGTGGCTCTTGACCGGGAATTGTTCAAGGTCGCCTGCATCGTCGCCCATAGGATGCGACGCCAGGGGTTCCGCGGCTCGGTTGTCTCCATATTCGTGAAACACAACGACTTCAGCGTGGCGCAGAAACAATGCACGCTCTCCCAGCCGACAGAAGTGACGGCGCTCATTCTCAACGCCGGCCGAAAAATGCTCTCGGAAATATGGAACGGCCACACCCCTGTCCGGCAGGTCGGCCTCGGAATCTCGAAACTCACCCGCGAGAGTGCCGTCCAGATGAGCCTCTTTGAAGACCCTCAGATTGAATACTACCGTCGTTGGGACCGCGAATATGACGAAAAACAAACTGACAACGAGGACGCACGCATCCTCGCCTACGACAAAAATAATTAAGCAGTTCCCGCTCGAATAAGCTCTCCGGGAAAATGCCTACTCCTCGCTTAGGGAGTCAATCCAGCGCTGGCGACGGGCGTCCTGAAGGAGCATGACGAGCTTAAACTGGCCATCGCGGGCCCCCTCGTTGAGACTGATTTTCTTGAAAAGGTCATAGGCATTCTTGCGAAGAACAATAGCCTTCGGAGCCTTGAGACGATGCGAAGCACGCTTAGATTCGTACTCTATGTTCATCTCCTGCAAGTGCTTATCTACAATTTCAGTAAACTTCTCCGCCTTTGCGGCACGGATGCGACGGTCGTCGAACTCGTAGTAGAAGTCGTACTGTGACTCTTCCGGATCGGCAAATCCTATGAAGAAATTGATCTTCCATCCGGTCTCCTTCTCCGCCATGCGCACTGCTTCGATGAACTGCTTCTCGTAGAGCTTCTCACCGGTGATGCTCACTATTCCGTTGACTTTCTGCACCATATGAATCTTCGGGGTCTTGTGATACCAGCCGCCAACCTCGACAAGATCGTTCATATTGTAGCGGTAGAGTCCCGATAGCGTCGTCACATAGACACAATAGCGTTTGCCCTGCTTCAGTTCGTGGAGGCGATAGAAACGCGGTTCCGGTTTGTCAAGATCACATTCCTCAACAAACTCATAGTAATGATAATGAGGGAAAAGCGTCGAGTCTATGCCTTCGTCAAGCACAAGTCCAAAGCGGCACTCGGAAGCGAAATAGCCGAGTTCCTGATAGCAGCAACATGCCGGGAGCTGTTCCGCGACCTTTGCGGAGGCAATCGCCGTGTTACCGCATTTCCATGAAGAGAGGAACTGCAGTTCCGGCCACCAATCCTTGATCTGAGGCACCGGATGCTCCGCCTTCACCTTGCGGAGAAATTCCGCCCTCTCCGGATCCGGCGTCATTGCAGGAGCGAGTGCGGCGCGGATCTCATCAGAAACTGCAAACTTTGAAGAAAGCGTGCCCAGCTCTATGTCATGGATGTAATCGTCAAAATAGTCTTCCGCATTATGGATGAGTTCAAGGATTGTCGACGGATTCGGAGCGACGATGTATGTGACGCTGTGAGCGATGGCAAGTCTCATCATCGTATAGTATCTCGCTGTATAGTCCTTGATGTCATAAACTTCCGACGGGGTCACAAACCTCTCGCGGATGAATCCCGGCAGTTCCTTTGCCGTGACACCGGACACGGAGCCGAAGATTGTCCCGTCCTCGGCATACCCTTCGACAACCTTCGCCACCGAGACGACAAGTCCGCCACTGAGGAACTTCGGCCGAAGCCTGGCGAAATTGTCAAGCCACACATGAGACATCTTTGAATAGACATCCTCCATATATGTCTCGGAAATCGGGATCCACTTAGGCTGCGACGTCGTCCCGGAAGTAGTCGCGTACATCAGAGGCTTGCCAGGAATCAGGACATCCCGTTCTCCGTGCTTATGACGCTCGACATATGGGCGAAAAGCCTCGAAGCCCGCTGCCGGGACACATTTCTCGTACATTCTGAAAAGTTGCTCGGAAGTCCTCGCCTTGAGGATTGAACGAAAGTGGTGTTCACGTCCGTAGACGGTATTTCTTGCTTTCCAAAGGATTCTTCGAAGTGTTCTCGCGCTTGCATGTTTAGGGTCGCGAGAAGCAATCTTCAACGACATTCTCGGAGAAAATGAAAGGACACGAAGTCCCAGATTGACAAGTTGATATGGTATAGCCATAATGAGAGTTCTGTAAAGAAACCTTAAAAACCATGCAAAGGTAGTAAAAATCTGGAAACAACGGACATTCAATGTTCCGCACTCGATGTTCGGAAAAGGACAAACGGACTACCTGATCAGATTGAGGAACTCATTGCGCGTGCGTTCCGAATTGAGAAACGCCCCCGAGAACGCCGAGGTCACCGTAAGCGCATTTGCTTTTTGAACACCACGCAGGGACATGCAACTATGCGAGGCTTCAATGACAACTGCCACGCCAAGTGGCTCAAGCGTGTCCTGTATGCAGTCACGGATCTGCACCGTCAGCCGCTCCTGCACCTGAAGACGACGTGCATAGCACTCAACAACGCGTGCAATCTTGCTCAGTCCGGTGATACGCCCGTCCGGTATGTAGGCCACGTGAGCTTTCCCGATGAACGGCATGAGATGATGTTCGCAGGTGGAATAAAGCTCGATGTCACGAACCAGCACCATCTGACTATAGTCTTCCTCGAACATAGCGCTGCGCAGTATCTCCGCTCCGTCCTCGCCATATCCTTTTGTAAGAAATTGCATCGCCTTCGCCACCCTTTCCGGAGTTTTCAACAATCCGCCGCGTCCGGTGTCTTCACCGAGCAACCGCAATATCTCCAAGTAATGTCCCGCGATTTCCGCCGTCACCTCCGGGTCATAGTTTTCATCCTGTCTATATGCCATTTTGTCTCTATTTTATGCCTGTTGTCTCCAGCATCACAAATGGAACTGTTTTTGCCATAGGACATCCGGACACACGGCAATGCAAAATTAAATAAAAAAAGGTATCATATTACCTATTTTTTATATATCTTTGCCGCCCCGAATGAAACGGGAAGATTTATTTATTGATTATTAACGTTTTAAACTCATAAAGCTATGTATTGGACACTTGAACTGGCCTATAGACTTGAAGACGCGCCGTGGCCGGCGACCAAAGACGAGCTGATTGACTACGCATCACGCTCCGGAGCCCCTCTCGAAGTCATTGAGAACCTCGAGGAACTCGATGATGACGGCGAAATCTACGAAAGCATCGAAGACATCTGGCCGGACTACCCGACCAAAGACGACTTCTTTTTTAACGAGGAGGAGTATTAAGCTACCCCTGAAATATTATTGATTGATTTTCAATAATTTATGATTTAAGCGCCGGATAGTTCCGGTGCTTTTTTTGTGCCAAAATTGCCCCGTCTTCGGACTAAAAACAGGCCCAAACTATCCAATTACTATCCAGTGAAATTGCAAATCCCCCTGGAAATAAGAGTAGTAAATGTGGAACATAACCGTTTATTTTCAATTCCGTGAGGCTTCACTGCAAATAAAGCCATAAGATAATGTGAAAAACTTGCAAAAATGAGATTTTACCCGTATTTTTGTAGAAACTTTGCAAATATAAGGGTGATATGCTGCTCAAAATCGAATTAGAGAACTTTTTCTCAATAAAAAACAGAGTGTGTCTGGACTTTGTTGCAGCGAAAAGCAACACCAAGCAAGCTCGAGAACTATCCTACAATGTCATTAACTGGAATGGAACGAAAGTATTGAAAACTATTGGACTTTTCGGACCCAACGCATCAGGAAAATCAAACATTCTCAAAGCCATCAATTTTTGTTGCAGAATGATCCTGGAATCCCACCAGAACAATGAAGGCGCGGTATTCAATTTTATGCCATTCAAGTTCGATGGATATGACAAAAAGCCGAGCGAGTTCTTTATCGATTTCGTTTGCAATGAGGTAGAATATGAGTATTCATTTGCATTGACAAGAACGGAGATTATCCGTGAGAGCCTATACTATTATCCTAACGGAAAACGGGCAAAAGTCTTCACTCGTGATGAGAATGCGAAAGATGTATATTCATTCTCTCCTGGCGTAATCGCGAAGCCAAAGGATGTTGCACTCAATACGAGCCGCAAGAACCTGTTCCTCAGCAGGGCAAGCTCAATGAACCGAGAACTCGCACAGGAACTGTACCGGTATTTCTTGAACACATTCCTTCTCGGACTTGTCGATTTGAACAGTGTCTCTGTGGAGGAGAACTTCAAGGCTTACAAAAAGATTATTTTGAAGGCTCTTGCCATCTGTGACACAGACATTTGCGATATCAAGGTGAGACACGAACAAGTGCCTGCTCCCGTCATGTCGTCTCCGGGCTCACCAGAGCTGAACTTCCGGATGATTGATATCCTCAGGTTTCAGACTACGCACAAAAGGTCTCCGGAAGTATCTTTCGATTTGGATGTGGAAGAGTCAAACGGGACAAGAAAACTGTTCCAGATCCTATTGAGACTTCTCGATGTCGTCCGGAACAGGAAATCACTGATGATGGATGAGTTTGATATGGGGCTTCATACGAGGCTGGCAGATTTCATCCTTGACCTCATCCACGCATCCGAAAGTTCACAGTTGCTGTTCACCTCGCACAATACGAACCTGATTGATATGAGGCGGTTAAGAAAAGATCAGGTCGTGTTCGTCAACAAACTTGAGGATGGTTCCACCGATGTCTATTCTCTTTATGACTACAAGGATTTCAGGGAGAATATGGATGCGGAAAAGGGATATATCCAGGGGCGTTTTGACGCGGTTCCGTTCGTTGATTCCTCAGTCATGAACTTGAAGCAACTTATGGAGGACTGATTATGGCTAAGCAACGGACGCCATCCCCGTCAAGGACAATGAAGCGGGTCTTCCTCGTGTTCTGCGAAGGTGAAACCGAGGAGACTTATCTGGATTACCTCAAACAGACATATCGTTCGCCGATAAGGATTGTTCCCAAGGTGGAAGGCGGAAGCATTTCTCAACGGTTGATTGATGCGACAAAGAGAGAACTGAAAATATCAAAGACGGACAAGATTCTCGTCTTTCTTATGTATGATATGGATGTTCCTGCCATCAATGGGAAACTGAACGATTGCCGTGCATATAAATTACTGAGTAATCCAGCCATTGAACTCTGGTTCCTGCTGCACGGAAAAGACAAGAAAACTAAATTATCCACAGAGGATGCTTTCAACGAGCTGCTGAAAATGGATGACTGCTGGGCAGGCTATGAAAAGGCAGCCCTGACAGACACTCAAAAGGCTTTTCTCTGGGAGCATCGTCTTGAGGCTACGGAACGGGCACGAAAACTGAAAGTTTTTGAGAACCCGTCATCCGGTATCTTCAATTTGATTTTGGCTTTGGAGAAGAGTCTCAAGAATGATGGATAGTCATTGTCAAGTTTCAGCGATTTCAAAAGTGAAACATACTATCCATTTCAGCCCCGATGCGGTAAGTTATAATTATAATGGCTTGACAGTAAGACAATTACAAGAGCACATTCACTGATTTAACGAGGAGGAGTATTAGAGGAGAATAATTAAGAAATTTAAGATTAAATCCCTGTAAATTAGCAAGATTTACGGGGATTTAATTTGTTTGGGCAACGGCGTTTGACCGCCTCAAATGGTGTGGTTTGTTTGGATAAAATGCATTTTTTGGAGGATGATTTGTGATCTGTTTGGACATAATTCACTACCTTTACAGAGGTTTGTGAGTATTGCCGCAACCTCTGATTTTTAATTTCAAACATCCTTCAGTATGGGAAGACCTAAAAGATTATATAGATGGAAAAAGAACCGTTTGTTGTAAAAATACATGATGTTCACATTGAGGAAGAATATGTGGAATGGGTTAATGTACTTAAGACTACTTATCGCAAGTCTCAAATAAGAGCTGCGGTAAAAGTTAATTCCGAAAAATTGTTATGGAATTGGCAGCTTGGACGTGACCTTGTTCAAAGAAAAGCTGAGGAGCGTTGGGGGACGGGAATTGTTGAGCAAATAAGTCTTGACCTGCAAGCGGAATTCCCAGATGAAAAGGGGTTCTCAACTTCGAATATTTGGTATATGAAAAGATGGTATCTTTTCTATGCTAATGCTCTAAGATCGAGTGAAAATCAAAAACTTGCCCAACTTGGTAAAGAATTATATTTGCTTAATAATGAGAATGATGCAAAACTGGACCAGCTTGGTCAAGAAATTAACGACAATGGCATAAATGGTATAGATTTCCCACCTCTTTTTGCTTTTGTGCCATGGAGACACCATATTGAGATAATCAAAAATTGTACAACAACCGAAGAAGCCATATTCTATATCCAAAAAACCATAAATGAAGGTTTAAGCAGGAGTAATCTCACTCATTGCATAAAAGCTGATTTATTTCACAAACAAGGTGGGGCTGTAAGTAATTTCCCGGAGCATTTGCCGGTTGTTCAGGCAGAGCTCGCTCAAGAAATGACGAAGGAAAACTATGATTTTGGGGTTATCACCTTGCCTTCTAAATTTAATGAAGCTCAATTAGAGGATGCATTAGCCCATCAGTTAAGTCGTTTTCTTCTCGAATTAGGTAATGGTTTTGCTTTTGTTGGGCGACAGAAAGAGATTGTGGTTGCAGGAAAGAGTCGTAAAATAGATTTGCTCTTTTATCATATCCACTTAAAGGCATATATTGTCTGCGAATTAAAAGTAGTTGCATTCCAACCTGAATTTTTGGGCAAATTGAACTTTTATGTAAATGCTGTTAATAACCTATTAAAGGCGGAAGATGATAATCCCACAATCGGATTGTTGATATGTTCTGATATGAACCGAACAGAGGTACAATGGTCTTTTGATGGTCTTACAACACCAATAGGTGTTGCAACTTACAGCAATGTTCAAATCGAAGATATTAAAAAGCAGTTGCCATCAATTGAAGAATTGGAGCAACGTATTAAATTATTGGAGACGGAATTGAATAAAAATAAGTTTGGAAATCTGTTAAAGGTATAATAATCAGGATATTATACAAAATAGTCTTTGAATTTGAGCCAAAATAGATTAAAACATAATTGATAACCAATAAATAAACAAGATGACGGCAATTGTAGGTACTATAAATAGGAGAGGAGTTGCGTTTGCAGCTGATAGTGCAGCAACTCATACTATTTCATCAAGGCATAAGATTACAAATCATGCAAATAAAATATTCGAACTTTCTAAATATTGTCCTGTTGGAGCCGCGATTTGTGGTAATTTGGATTTTTTAGGAATGCCCTGGGAAGACATTTTTAAGATGTATCGAAGTTATCTTAAAGATACCTCAAAGCAATTACTTAGCGATTACTCTAAGGATTTTTTTGATTTTGTCAATAGGCAAATTATGCCATCGCTTTTGGCTAGGCAAAAAATAGATCTTTCGATAGTGATCAATAGTTTTTGGAAAGAGGTTTTTGATCTATCTCAATCAGATATAAAAAAAGAAGGTAATAGTATTAGTGATGTAACATTATGTCCTGCTCTACTATCAAGATTAGATTATTTTATTAATTTGTATGCTCCTAAAGAAAAATGCTATGGATTGGAAGGTTACACTCAGGAGCAATTTGTTGCTTACGCAGAGGAAATTGTTGATAACGTTTTAAAAGATTGTTGTAATTCTCCATATTATCACAAGGAATTTAAGGAGAAGTTTATATGCGCATTGTTTAAAATAATATCTTCAAACATTCATGTGTATTTAAATACAACAGAGATTATTATTTGGGGATATGGGGAAGCTGAATTGTTCCCGTCTTATGAGTCTTTTGTTATAAGTTTGGCATTTGATAATAATCTGAAGTATACTTCAAAAAGTAAATACGCCGTTTCTAATGACAATGTAGCTTGCGTAGAACCTTTTGCACAAACAGATGTTGCGAATACTGTTGTTCGTGGAATTGATGCTGATTTACGTACACAATTCTACAGTACTTTCCAATCCTCTCTTAATACTTTTAAAGATGAAATTATCTCAAAGTTGCAAGCTGCTAATGCACCAGCAGACCTAACAAACATATTCCACACGTTAGATGTTGATGCTTACACTAAGGTATATATCCAAAATATGGAGGAATACATTCAAACAAATTATATCGAAAAATTAGTAAATACGATTTCTTACCTAAGTAAAGAAGATTTAGCGGACATGGCAGAAAGTCTTGTACGCATGACGTATTTGAAACGAAGAATTACTTCAGAAGAAGAAAGTGTAGGAGGTCCTGTTGATGTTGCTGTAATAACAAAAGGGGATGGTTTTATATGGTTAAAACGTAAACATTATTTTTCCCCAGAATTAAATCATCATTATTTTGAACGCTAAATAAATTATTATGATAACAATATATGGTGAAATATCTGAAGTGCCAACATCTAAAGCTCAACAATTAGATGCATGCGCCGAAATACAAAATGAAATTAATCAATTAGAAATGAAAAAACTAATTGATAAAGATTTTAGTAGTATTAAAAGTATCGATTGGCATAATCCCTATAAAAAGGTAGTAGATAAATTTACTTTGAAATTGTAGTTGAATAAGTAACTAAATTTTTATGTATGATATTTTTATCGCATAACAAAAAAGATAAGCCTGTTGTTGAACAGGTTGCACTTAAACTACGTGCTATTTATGGACAAGATAATGTTTTCTATGATAGTTGGTCCATCCAACCAGGAGATGGAATAATAGATAAGATGGAAGAGGGGCTTACCAATTGTAAATTCTTTTTCTTCTTTGTTTCCATTAATAGTCTTCAGAGCGACATGGTGAAAATGGAATGGCAAAATGCAATCTTTAAGGCTGCTCAGAATTCCATTAAGTTTATTCCAATACGAATGGATAATTGTAATATGCCATTTCTTCTCACTCAGAATCTTTATATCGACTTGTTTGCAAGTGGTTTAGATGTTGCTATAAGACAAATCGTTGATGTTATTAACGGGACAAATACCTATCATAGCCCATTGGAAACATTTCACAATCTTATTGCAGTTAAACAAAGAATAGGCAATAAGATCCGAAACGAGTGCATAGCTAAATATTATTTAGAGCCGATTTCTGAGTTTGCATTTTGTACTCAGTCAGACCCGAGTTTAATAGAGACAAAGATAGTCTCAGATGCTTATGAGATTACTAAGATTTTTCACCAAGTTATTATCTTGTCTACAATTTCCTGTTGTTCGGCACTACTACGACGCAGATAGATACAGGTAGTTTCTATGCTTTCATGTCCCATGAGGTTAGTAAGCAGAGATCTGTCATTGATTTTCTCCCCCCAAACCTTAGCAAACCGATGACGGAAAGAGTGAGGACAAACGACTTTTTCATTCCATAAGATTTATCCTCGCTCTTTTTAGTATAGTTCCATAAAAAGTTCATTTCTATTGGTAAAGAATATAGTATCGTTTGTAATCTATGAAATTAGTTCTTGCGGGAAGTATGCTTTTAAAACAACCCGACCAGAATCTTCTTCTTTTAAAAAAGATAATGCTTTTTCAATATAATCTTTCTGTTTTGTATATCTAAACTCTTGAGCAACAAGACTTACTAATCCTTTGTGGTTAATAATTTTAATGAGATTATCATAATCCTTATCATAGATTATTTTTTCTATTTTCTGTTTTTGAACCGTGTATAGATTCTCTATATTTATGCTTTTGGTAAAGGCTGCATAATTTTCGGCAACTTTCGCTTTTGTATCTGCTCGTTTAATATGGCTCTCTGCGAAAGTGTAATTGATAGCACTTGCAATATATGCCGCCAACTGTAATTCCATATTATCATTTGCAGCCTGAATTACTTTGCTTTTAAGATTATCAATGTCTATTGTCTCATGTTTATATTGAGCAAACTTAACTATAAAATCCTCTATTAAAAACAAATTCTCTATCTCTGCAACGGAATACGAATAAACAGACTCACTCTCCGACTTTTTTAATTGCTCTTCACTACGAAAATCTCTGTCAATTAACCCATAAGCTTTTGCTGGAGCATTTCCCAATTTATTGAATGCTTTTGTATATGCTATCACAGTCTTGCAAGATTCTACTGGTTGTATTGTGTAATCTGGAAAAAGTATTTCAAATACAAATCTATCAATACTGTTTTGTGTATCGCCTTCACAAAATAAAATCTTCTTGCGACTTCCAACTAATTTTAGTTGCAATTCTTCAGGAATAACATTTTCTTCTAGCAGTTCAATGTGCCAATTATTAGGATATTGAAATTCTTTGATCCACCCCTTTTGTGCTATACGAGAGGATGCAAAATCCAAATCATGAGTAAAGTAAATAAAAGTACAATCTTTACGCCGTGCTTCAAGATCATCCCATAATTTATTTGCAATCGTTTTATGTAAATGTATTTCTGGTTCATCTACTATTATGAGCGAATTTTTAGGAGCGAGTAAAACTCTACCTGTATGGTAAATAATCACTCGCTCACCATCGCTCATCTCGTGCGCATCATATGAGTTGCCTTCATATTTTATTTTCAAGGAATTATTTTCATCACAATCCAATTGTCTGTGTTCAATTAATCCATTCCATATAACCATTACGTCATCAAGTGTACTTTTAATATCATCAAACACAATATTATACCCTTCTTTGACTTTGGCAGCCCCTTTATTTATCATTACTTGTCGTTCTCCAAGAAGAATTCCCAAAACTTTTACCATTTCAGAGCCGTATTTTTTTGTTAATGTATACTCAAAGTCGTCCATCTGTTTGGGGTAGTGTTTCATCGAGTGTGTCCGGAGCCGGTCCCTCGGA
>ULUU01002940.1_pt1 | contig 16607 bp, 9 predicted proteins | sample 1958871 | NCBI WGS metagenome assembly ULUU01 (sample SAMEA4835770, study PRJEB28245) | human gut metagenome | biome: gut microbiome; material: fecal sample | place: Denmark | collected 2008 | reverse complement strand
AGTGGACTTAATGGTGTTTACACAGTTTATCGTTCACTCTCCCTTTGCTGGTAAAAACTGTTTTATAACTTGTAAAAAGCTAAAGTAGTTAGCGCTATACAGCGCTACAGGCATCGGTATTAAACCTCCTGTAGCTTACTTTCTGGTAGCTTGTCCTGATTTAAATCTTTGAAACTTCCTTGATGTAAAACAATACCCATCCATATGATGTGGTTAATAACATTGCTTTACTGCTGTTTTAGTCAATTTTTAACTGACCTAAAGCTTTTATGATCTCTTCTACTTCTATTAGTTTTAACTGAGAATCATAGAGCTCTTGAGTAATCTTGTAAGCCTTTGCTTTCATGCTCTCTGTAGCAGCAGGTAGGGGAATTGCTTTTAACTCAGATAACTGCAAAACCTTTAACTTATCTCCAGTGATCTTAGTTTTAATATAGTCCTGCATATTGTTATTTCTTAATAAGGCAAAGAGCATTTCCTGAGAATATAGATCAGGATCTTTTGATCTGATAATTGCAAAGCACTGACCTGCCATGACTTTCTTTTGTCCCTCTTTATAGAAACCTACTTTACCTACAGCACCTTTTACAGAGATCACTACATCTCCATCAATCAACAGATTTCGTTTAGCTTGTTTCAGTCCAAGTTCAACTTCAACCTTTTTAGGTACAGTTGTAATGATGCCACTCTCTGGTACATCGTTTAAATTTAACTCACATAGAGTCTCTTTAAAATCAGTATCCGCAGGTGCCTTACAGGTTAAAGCCTTATAGATAGTAGCTATCTTATCTAACTCTACAGTACCTTTTTTTATGTAGGCAACACTGTCTAAGACATCAGTTGGAGATACATAAGCTGTAGGATCTAATTTACATAGTTTATCTGCATTTGATTTTATTGAGCTAATTGAGACAAACTTACAGTGCTCTGAATTCTTTTGAAAAGTGTCTGCTCCTAAACAGGATAGGGCATGAGATACCTCATTTACAGTCTTTAAAGCTAAGACACTGTGAGCTCTTGATGAGAGTTTCTCATCAATGCAGTTTGCTGAAGAGAGGTTGCACAATAACAGTTTCTTATTTTCAACCTTTGTTTCAGCTTTTTTACTGTCTGAACTAGTAGCGCTAAAAGTGTCACCGTAAATTCCAGTTGCAGCATTTTCTGCATTCTCTTTATCAAAGACTAAAACATCAATTAAAAGATCTTTATTCTCTGAAAAGAAACGTGGCAATCTTAAGACGGCACTTAAGTAATTATCTTCTAATAAGGTCTTTCTGAAAAGAATGCCTTCATTAGCATTAGTGTAAGTAATTACATGAGGTATAAAGAGCACAAAACGCTTTTGTACTGTTCTCTTTAAAAGGTTATATAAAGAGTAATAGTACTTGCACAGATTCTGTATGTCACCTTTAAAGAGTGGCTGACAGACAAAAGCTACACTATGAGGATTGTCGATTAACTCCTGTCTTGAAACATAAGGTTTTAATGGACTGTTAATTTGTAAGAGCAGTGCTCTTACAAAGTTAAGTTCCAGCGATGGAGTGTGTAAATAAGAAGTGTCATCAATATCTGCATTACCTGTAGCATCGACCTGTTTTTTGCATTCTTTAGGGACTAAATTAGCTTCATAATCACGTAGGAAGACAGTCTTTTCATTTAGGTTTAAAGAGTCTGATTTTAAGCTTTGAGCATGAGAGCTTGTTTTTTTTAAGTTTTCATCAAATCTCTTTAAAGCTTCAAAGTTAACTTTAGCATCAATACTCATCTTACTGTCAACATTGACAAAACAGTCAATGCTGCAGTTATGATCATTTAAAAGTGAGTATTCAGCATAAGGCAGTACATTAGATAAAAAGAGCACTTTATCATTATCTCGACTGCAAGACTCAGATAGATAATCACAAAGTACTTTTACAAGTCTCTGTTCATGGAAAAAAGTATTTGAGAAAAGCTCATCTGCTGCATTAAAGAAATTATCAAAAATTACAGTATCAGTATCTAAAACTGTACCTTTGTTTCTTTTGGCAGGACTTAAAGCGTTATTACTGTCAGCTTTACCATTAGTTGAAGGCGTATCCTGTACTGAATCTTTTAGATGTTCTATGTTTAACTTATTGATGAAACTGCACAGATTGGCTTTAAGTTCAGTGTATGGGTATGAGTCATAAATACTGATACCTAACTTATTTAAAGCATCAGTGTTTAGTGTTAAGTTATAAGAGCTGTCAATATTTAGTTTTTTATTGTTATCTTTGTCATCAGCCTCTTTTAAGTAAGTTTCATTTAAATCAGTTTTTTTAGCACCAATCCTCTCTAAAAAGTTTTTTACATACTGATTATTGCTGTTTTTAATCTCATCTGAGTTAATACATTTGATTAAATCGTCCAAAAAAGAGTCATGACATCCGCTTTCATCATATTTAGCATCAGTAAAAATAAGTTCTTCTAAACTTTTATCTTTAAACTGATAAAAGGCAACAGCAAGCTTTAGTAACAGTTTAGTGTTTGACTTATTAAAGAAAGTTGAAGAGGTAGCTTTAGATCTCAATGTCTTAATAATCAAACTTAAGTTATCCATGTTTACTTTATCTGTTAGCTCTTTCATGCTTTTGTCTCTTATTTACTGAATATCTCATCAATCTGTATTAAAGATAGTGTACAGAATTGTAAAACGAAAAACATAACCTTAAGTGATTTAGATATAAAAAATACCTAAAAATTTGCTTGATAATAATTAGGTATCGTATATACTGAAATATATCAAAGGATGATATTTGAAATTTGTTAATCCTAAAGGAGATCATCATATGAGAGTAACAGCTGACAAAGTAACAGAGCCTCGTTTATTTATCACAAGTGATCTTCATTTAGGGCATAAAGCCATCATCCAATATTGTAACCGTCCTTTTGACTTTACAGATAAGGGGATTGAAGAGTGTGACGATTTTCTATTAGAGCAGTACAGAAATACAGTAAATGAGAATGACATGGTTATCTTTTTAGGAGATTTAACTTTTAAAAAGAATCACAAAGGTCAAAAGATGACTGAGATCTTTACAAAGCTTCCTGGTCGTAAGGTTTTAATTAAAGGCAATCATGACTGGTATAAAGACTCTTTTTACAGAAAGTGTGGCTTCTTATCTGTTAACAGATACTTAATCTTTGGGAATTACTTTTTATGTCACTTTCCAGTAACAGGAAAACCTGATTAACATGGAAGACTCATGGATAAAGAGTACTGCAAGTTTGTAAAGGCTACACGTGGCTTTATTGGTGAAAAAACAGGTTTCTGTACCAGGATTATTCACGGTCACACCCATACTCAAAGAGTAGATGAGGATGACGGGATTACTCGTTATAACTGCTGTGTTGACTATAAACCTAATCACTATGCTCCTGTGGAGTTTACAAAAGAGATGTTTCCAGAGCTTTACACAGAGGTAGCAGCCTATTTTCAAGCGCTTGAGTCAAAACAGACAGAATGACAAAACTAAATTTTTTTAATCAGTAATAAATAGGTATAGACTACACCTATTTTTTATAAAAACACTTTTAAGGAGAGAGCTATGTTATCTCTTGAGAATAAAAATACCAAAGTAAACGGTTCAAACAATATCAGATCATTAAACCAAAACTTTAAGGCAAGACTTAAGGATAAGTTAGGTTTCACCCTTAATCCTTATACACTTGTAAATAATGCTTTAAGATGTAAAAAATCAGGCTCTTTGCAGTTTAAAGGCGAGTTGTTAGAAGAGGTGACATCAAAACTTATTAAAGATAATAGTGCTTTCTCTTATGATAAGTTTGCTTATAACTACTTTACAAAGTTGCTTTACAGACAAAAATGCACTGAGATAAATTTCGATAATGAAGCCTTTGAATGCTACGAAAAGTTCTCAAATGATGACTTTCGTCCTTCTTCTTTTGATGAAAGCTTTTGTTTTAAGGTATTAGATTGCTGCAAAGGTAAAGGTACTTTAAAGACAGAGCTAATCTGTAACTTTGCTCATTTTATGTTAGATAATGGAGACTTTACACCATTATCTGCTCGTTATGACTTTGCAAAAAATAATGCTGACAGTGCTGATGATAGTGCCTTAGCAGTGATCTTAGTCTCTCATCTTTTACAGGAGACTCCTTTAATTGATCTTGATACTCTGTTTTATAACCATTGTGTTAAAGACAGTAATAATACAGAAAAGAGCGAAAATGATGATAATGGAAGTGCTCTAATTCCAGAAAAAAACTCTATCTTAAAAACAGACAATCAAAATCATGAACCTAATGTTAAACAGGATCCATGTAAGCTTTCAGTTGATGACTATGGTTTGTCTGAAGATAGTCTTAAAGCTTATCTGCAGTTTTTGTATATCTTTTCAAATCGCTTATTTACTCATGATGTGATTGAAGAGAACAGTCTTCATGGAAAATTTGAAGATCATTTTGGTTCTTATGCAAGAAATGAAATAGCTTTAGCTAAGAGCTCATCTAATAAATCATATTTGGATAAGTTTGTTGAAGGCTCCTACATTTATCTTGAAAAATATCTTTTTAACTCCAAAGCCATACATGGCATTATTATCCTTGTAAATGAGATTAAGAGCGCAATTGAAGAGGGCATAAGTGAGAGTGAGTTATCTGATCTTATAAGCTCAAAAAAGATCCTGCTTTTAAATAACCTTTTATCACACAGAAAAGAAATTCCCCGTTCAACTCTCTATGTCTTAAGATTAGTTCGTGACTGCCTTTTACTTACTTATCTCTTACATGGTAATGATGCCTCTTTAAAAGCAAATCGCCTTTATAACTATCTGAAAGATCAAAGCCTGAAGGCACGTTACTCCTCAGTACGCAAGAGCTATGACCGTACCTTTGGTATCAGTTTAGCAAAAGACTATATAAGCGAAAGTACTTCATTAAATACTGACAGTGGCAGTATTGAGGCAACAGCTGTAAATGCTGATGATGTAGCTTTTACAAAACTTCAAGACAGTACTGAAGTGCCTTTAGTGAATGTAATAAACAGCCAAAATCCCCCTAAGTCTGGATGCAGGCACTTAGCTGATGCTTTGTATGACATCCCTGTTTTTAAATCCTTTATTTTAAAAAAGATGGTGCTTTTGTCACCTGTATTTAAAGACTGCCTTGACCTATTCTTAAGTGTTCATGGAACAGGTGATCCTGAATTTGAAAGCTTCATAAATGAACTTTCAGGTTTTGATTTTATCTTCAATGATCCTGATTTTGGGAAGATCACAAATGACATCTTAGTAAAGAACGGTGCTTACAATAAAGATGAAAAGGGACTTTTAGATAAAAATCATGGCAAAAACTTACTATTAGCTCAGTATGAGAATTTGATTACAACCTTAAAGAGCTTCTATAAGTTAATTGAGCATACTGTAGATATCTTTAAAGACAATACCATTGATGATGGTTTAGCTCATAACCATGATGGTTATTACAGTGAGATTTTTGAAAATGAGAATATAGAAACAGCAAGAAAAGAAAAAGCTGAACTCAAAATTGCTCAACGTAAAGAAAAAGCTGTCAGTGAAGCTCTTATGAGTATCGCAGCTTTCATGAGAGCACATTATCTTCCATATGATGCTGCAAGCTCTAATGCTTATAAAAAGCTTGTCTACTGCATGGTAGCTCATAAGCTTCCACTTATGAGAATTGATGGTTATAAAGGTAAAGAGTCTCTCTATCCATCCTATGTAATCAATCATAATAAGTCAGCAATCAATGCACTTTACAAAGATCTGTTAGAAACTAATTTGTCAAAGTCTATGAGCTCTAATTATGAGTATGAGACACCATCATACTTAATCAGATTGCCTAAGAGTTGTCTGTCTTCAAAGAGTAATGCAGTGCCAAAGGGCAAAGTGCTCACTTTAGAGCCTTTAATGACAGTCTATGATAAGCAGCTTTATCACAGCCTTTATAAAAGTGCCTTTTTAAAGTATCTGTGTGCAACAGGATCAATGGAGGTAATCTGTGAGTTTATTGATAAGCACTATAAGGTTGGTAACTGTGAAGATGTTCTAATGCTGTTAGATTGTCTTCATATCTACTGTGACAACTATTTAAAAACAAAAGTTACGTCTCAATCTGATGATGACTATGCTAAAGAGATTAACTTAATAAGTATCGCTCTATCCTTCTGTATTGAGAGTGCTCAAGTATGCAGTCATGATAACAACGGCATTTACAGGAGTAACTGCTATGCCTTTAGATCTTATAAAGGTGAGGAAATCTCAGAGCTTTTAAACTCACGTTTGTCTTACTTTTACTTTACTCATCAGTATGTCTTTTGTGCAATGCAAAGTGTAAAGAACCTGTCTTTACAGCGCTATCAGCTACCCGTAACTGAGGATGCAGCTAATGTCGCTTATCTTGTAAAAGCACTTTGTGAGCATGATGTAAAAGATGCCTTGTATACACTTGAGCTTTTACCATATCTGCCAGGCTATACCTTTATGAAGTCTTATATTAAGGCTCTTGTAAAGGAGAATGACAGTAAGGAGCTCATAACTCATGATAAGAACTTAAATAATAGCAACAGTAAAGAGTCTGAGCTCTTATTATCAGATGGTACATCTTTATTTAATGATTCTTCAGTAATTTACGATCTTAGACGTGGTAAATACGGTAATGTTCCACCATCATTTATTTTCCAGATCGTCGTCTTTTACAATTCGAGATATGACAGATTTTCACTTGAAACTGTTAACTATGATGTAAGTTACCTTAAGAGAACCTTTTTTAACAGCTTTTATATGCCTTATAAGAACTATCTGTCCGTGCATTCAGCTTTTCATCATTATTGTCCTTGCTGTTTTGATGGTGAGTATTTTAATGAGTATTCCCTCCTGTTCACTTTAGGCTCAGTAAACTGTGCTTCATACCCCAATGCATACTCACAGTCATTTTTTAATCCTAAGCCTGATTATTTAGGAGCTGTGCCTGCTTACTTTAAAGCTGGTTCAGATGAAAACAACTTTTCATTAAGATTAAGCTTTCGCTATACTCATGATCTTTTTGCAGAAAAAATGACAGAAAAAGAGCGTCAAAAGCAAAGAGCCAGACTTGAAGAGAAGATGCGCTCTCATGGAATTGATCCTAAGAACAGTGATTATCTGAAAAGAGATGATGGTAAAACTCACGCCACTTTAACAAACTCAAAGAGTATGGACGATTGCAGCTTTCATATTACAGGTAATAGGAAACTTCAAGATTACCTTTATGACCACTATCTTAAAGACTTTGAAGACTGCAAGAGCTTACACTCAGTCTCTTGTTTAGCCAAAGAGTATGGAGAAAAAATAAATGATAACGGCAGTTCTTTCATGAAGCGTTTTAGTATTGCTCATAAGAGAGCAAATTTAGTGTTGTTTGGTCAGCATGGCTTTGGTAAAACTAAAGCTGTTGAGCTTTTATTAAAAGCACTGAATATAAAGGAGCATAAGATAAATCTTGCTAGTCTCTCAAACTCAGGTATCCATGACTTTGCTAAAAACATTACAGAACAGTTCAAAAATATTGACACTAGAAGACCATCTGTTGTGGTTATGGAAAACGTTGATGCCTATTTCTCTGATGTGCGCTATGTACGTGATGACAACGATTGGACCATAGAAGAGGTTAATGCTACAAAACAGGCAATTGAAGATATTGAAAAGAAAAATTGCTTTGTCATCATGACAGCAAATTATAGAGAAAAGATTGACTCTGGTCTTTTAGATTTATTCCCAAATACCTTTGAGATCTCAAGACCTGATGCAGATGATATTGTAGATTGTTTTACCTCAAGCTTTTCAAGGCAAGAGTTGAGCCTGTCTTGTATTAAGAATCTCTCAACTCAGTTGGAAGGTATGTCTTTAAACTCAGTCTTTAAATTCATAAAGATGGTAAAAGCAGAGCTAGCTTTGGACAAGAATAAAAAAGGCAGATTTAATTTTGATCTTCAAGATACTTTAAATGCTCTTTTAAAGAAGTTCTTAGGCTTTACCTTAGATATGGATGCAGTTTTCTCTCTACCTGGACAGACAGAACTTGAAAAGTTTATCAATGATAACTTTATTGATTACATTAAGTATCCAGAAAAGTATCAGCGCTTTAAGCTTAAAATGCTGGATCCTATCATGCTCTATGGAGCTCCAGGCACTGGTAAAACCTATGCTGCTAATGCCTTAGCAAAGTTTTTAGGCTGGAAATTCTTTACCATTGATGCCACTCAATATGAACAGAATTCAGTAGGATCAGCAAAAAAGATAACTGAGATCTTTAACAAGGCCAAAGATGCTGCTCCTTCTATTGTCTTTATAGATGAAGCTGACTCCATGTTTGCTAAAAGAAGAAATTGTAATAACAACGAAGGTATTTCCCAGTTCTTACGCTCAATTTCAGATACAGCTAAAGACAGAGTCTTAGTAATTGCAGCTACCAATCGTATTGATGATATGGATGAGGCTATCTTACGTAATGGCAGATTCTCAAACAAAATCGAGATTAGCTACGCTGATACTAAAGGCGTTTTAGCTGTAATGGAGGAGTATTTAAAAGATAAACCTGTAAGTAATGATCTCTCCTTAATTAAGGCTGCATCAAAATTGTCAGGTCATCCTCTTTGTGATACCAAATCCTTTTTAGATTCTGTTTGTAAGGAAGCAGCCTGGCGTGATTCTAATAAGATAGAGCAATGCGATGTCGATGGAGCTTTATTACATCTAAATCTCACCTGGATTGAGGATAACTACTCCTATCGTGAAACAACTCATAAAAGAGCAGGTTTTATCTAGTAAGTATAAGTGAAGGCTTTAAGCCTTCACTGTATAAACTTCAAATCAAGAAACAAGTAGGGAGTTTCTATGTCAGATCTGAATCATTTACCAAATGGCTATCAATTGCCTGAGAACAACTTTTCAAAAGAAGAATGGAGAGAGTACTTTCAATATCGCAAAGAACGCGATATAGAAATGTCACTAGATGAAATTGAGTTTTGGCTTGAGCTTATGGAGCAAGAGTTTAAAAAGGGGAACATTAAAAGAGCAAAAGAGATCTTACATAAAATCCCTTATAACCCAGACTTTGCCTTAGGTATTAAGAAAACTCATGGACTAGGCACATTAGCTACCTGCAACTTGTCATTAGCAAAACAGGTTTATCTAGATGTGTTCTGATTGAGGAAATTTTAAGAACTACTTATCTGTAAGTCCTTGATGCAATGAGTGAGTACGCTTATCTTCGTTTTGGAAGATCGTTTTAACTTCACAGAAGCGGACATATATTCACAAAACACTTTTGCAGAGCATGAGATTTTTTCAAAATTCAACAAAAAATCTTTTAATAACGATTTACCTGCATTAAATGCCACTAATCAAAATTCTCAAAATTTTTATCATGTATAATTAAAGTAGAACTAATGAGTTGAGAACAAGACAATGACAACAAAACAATTCTTACCATTACCATACGGAAAAGACGTCTATAGTGAGCTAAAAGGTAACGGATGCTACTTTGTAGATAAGACACCATATCTTAAAGAGCTTATTGATAAAGATAAGTCAAATGTAATGTTGTTTACTAGACCAAGACGTTTTGGTAAGACACTGTTTATGTCCATGGTTGAGTATTTTTTGAAAATAAACTCAGCAAATCCAGGTGACACTACACTTCAGCAAAAGTTGTTTAAAGACACCAAGATATTAGATGACCAAGAGTTCTGTGCAAAATACATGGGACAGCATCCTGTTATCTGTCTTACCTTAAAAGGCGTTTATGGAAAGACCTTTACTTCAGCTTATTATAAACTGGCTGAACTTATTGTAGCTAAAGCTAAAGAATACAGTTTCTTAAAAGACAGTCTTGCTCTCAATGATGATGACAAGGCGACTTATGCTAAGTTATCAAGTAAAGATTTTTTACATAGAGCTGATGAAAATGCTCAATCATATGCAACTTCATCCATCATAAATCTAGCAACAATGCTGTATAAGCATTTTAAAAAGCAGGTTTATGTCTTAATTGACGAGTATGATGTACCTTTAGCAAAAGCTCAGGAATATAAGTACCATGATGACATGGTAACTTTAATCTCATCTTTATTCGATTTCTTTAAAACCATTCCTCAAGATCCTGAGACTGGCGAACAATATGTAAGTAAAGTCATTATGACAGTCTGTCTGAAGGTAGCAAAAAACAGCATCTTTACAGGTGTAAATAACCTCTATGTGAATACTGTTACAAGTCAGTTAAAGCAATATACAGGTATGATTGGATTTACCAAAGAAGATACCTATAAGTTCTTAAAAGACTACGAGTTAGATGACTTTGCTCAAAAGGTAAAAGATAACTATGACGGATACAAGTTATATGACAAAGAGATGTTCTGTCCATGGGATGTAGTAAATTTCATTAAAGACAATTTTGATTTTAAACAGCAGGGACTATTGTCAAAAATAAAGGCTGATAACTATTGGGCAACTTCAACCTCAAGTTCTGCTGTATATGAATACCTAGGATATTTAACTGACAGTGATACTCAAAAGATGCAGAATTTAGTTGATGGCAAGTCAATTAGCTTTAAGCTTAATGAATCCATGAACTATGACTGTTTATCAGAGCATGATCCTAATGATTTCTGGTCATTATTACTTCATACAGGTTACTTAACTGTAGATTGGGAAAAGACTGGTGCTTTAACTCCAAATGAAAATAATCCCGATGATATTGTAGTAAGACTGCCTAACTTAGAGATTAAAGACTGCTTTACTAAGAATATTCAAAAGAGATTTAAAGATGTCTTTGTAAATCTTGAGTTACCAGGTAAGTTTGTAAATGCTTTAGTAAAAGGACAGCAAGTAGATATCTCTAATATCCTCTTTGATATGCTGCAAAAATATGTCTCAATCAGAGATACAGCAACTAAAGCTCCTTTAGAGAACTACTATCATGGTTTTATCAATGGCATCTTTACAAGTTGTGAAAAACTTGTCTCTGAATACCATTCTAACTATGAAGCAGGTAATGGATATCCTGATATTACCTTTAAAGCTGAGCGTAATACCAAAGCTGTAATCATTGAGATTAAAGCTACCTCTAAAGCTGAAGAAATGGATGAATTAGCAGCAATTGCTCTAAGTCAGATTGAAGAGAAGAACTATGCAGAGCCTTTTACAAAGATTGCAAAGATTACTGATATCTATGCTATTGGTATAGCTTTTTGCAAAAAAGATTGCACTGTAGCTTGTAAAAAAATAAAGTAATGCTACTCATCAATTGATAAGAAAATAGATCAACACACATAAAGGTAAGTCTCTTGAGAGTTATTGATGTTTCTTACCTTTTAAGCTTAGGATTATTCAAACATGAATAAGAAAGTAATTGCCTTTATCTGTGTCCACAATTCTTGCAGAAGCCAAATAGCTGAAGCACTAGGTAGGTATCTTCTTTCTGATAAATTCTCATGTTATTCAGCAGGCACTGTTTTAAAAGATAAAATCAATCAAGATGCTGTAAGGCTTATAAAAGAGCTTTATGGCATTGATATGGAAAAGCAGGGACAGAAAAGCAAGCTCATTAAAGACATCCCTACACCAGATCTTGCAATCTCAATGGGCTGTGATGTGTCTTGTCCTTTTATAGGTAGACCTTTTGATGATAACTGGCATTTAGAAGATCCTACAGGTAAAAGTGATGAGATCTTCAAAAGAGTGATCAAAGAGATTGAAGAGCATATCCTGCAATTAAAATCCTATTCTCAAAAATAAATTTATTAAAACTTTCACAGATTGCCGTACTAAGGTGTAGATAAGATCTTCTTAGGACGACCTTTAGGTCTTTTCGGTTTGTCCTCTTTTGGTTTAGGTTTTCTACCTCTTTTTTTGGGGCAGGTTTAGGAGTAGGAATGGACAAATCAAGTTTTTCTAATTCATCTATAACACAGTCAAGAGTGTGAACCCATTTATCATCTGAACTTTGAGGCTTTTCACTATTAAAAGAGTCAGTCAATCCCCAGGCAGTGCCTAAATCATCAATCAAATCACCAAACGACATCTTATCTAACAGATTTGTCTTAGAAACAGCTTTGAGTAGACGAAACGTGATGATGGTAGATACCATATTGACAAACTCTTTACCCATTAGCGAAATCACCTTAGACTGGATGAAACAATTAGCTTTTAGCAGGCTGAGCCTATCCTGATGCCGCACAGCGCTGGCAGAAACAAAAAGAAAAAGGTTAAGATGTAAGCACAGGATATAAATGCCTGAAATAAGAGCAGGAGTAAAACCAAGGTTACAAACTCATAGGAAAATCCACCTACAATCTTTAAGATAATTGGTGTCTTAAAATCCTCAATTGCCTGAAATCTTAAGATTCTGCCAAGTGCAAATCCTGCTAAAGTCAGCATTACTAAATACTTACCAAAGCCTATTGCCAAAAAGAGGATCCTGATAACTGGCAATAAGATAACTTTATCTAAGTCCACAACCTTTGCTACCACCAGAACTGGTTTTATTAAATCAGCAATCTTACCTATCCTTACTAAGGCGTCTTCACAGTTATGAGAAAAGATATAGCAAAAGTCATCTAATTCTTCATAAAAGATAACCTTAGTACTGGGGCCTAAGTAATCAGCACTTAAGATAAACAGCAAAATGATAAAACCGATTACATAAAGTCTTAATGTTTTAAAAGTAAACCCGAACATATGATTCTGTCCTGTATTGATCCTGAGTTGTTACTAAATAATTAAACCTAAAACGTGGGGAAACTTTGATGCAAGCAGAGCTTTGCATCAATCCTAAAAGCAGGGAAGTAATGCAAAGCAGTAAAGGCACAATCTTCTAAAACCATACTAATCACGCAGCTTATTGTCTGTAAGAATTGGAATTACACCTTTGACAAAACGTCCATCAGAGAGTTTTGCCACATACTCAAAGTTAGGCAATTCCATTAGAGCTGATGATGGGAAAATCCTGTCGATATAGGTATTGGCACTTATAGAGGCTGAGTCTTTGTAATTCTCTTTATAGGTATCAGACATTGTGCCTGTAGAGATGTTCTTAGTATAGAAAGTGGTATTAGGTAAGGAAGAGGTGATGACAGATGCTGTCTCTTCATCTTTTACTCTTAGAGAATACATTGTATTGCAGTTACCGATTAACTGCATGGCTGCATCTTTTGAACCACATCTTTTAGCTAAATCAGAGAAAGTCTGCGTTGCAATCGTAATTGAAAAATCAGCACCTCGAGCTTTGTTTAAAAGTTGCAGTAATGCTTCATTAACCACCTCACTTGCCTCATCAATAAAGATACTTACCTTGCGTCTTTGCTTTACCTTGTCAAATTTTGGGGCCTGTAAGATACTCATGACCATGTCAAATTCAGGATTTAAAGCTTTATAACGAAGCTGTTTCTGTTCTTTTTCAGCTTTTTTCTCCTCAATAAAAGAGTTTATCTCATCCATATTTACAAGCTCACGGGTAAGAGCTAGGGCAGCCTTAGCATCAGGATCGACATTATCATCACCTGCCACATCAGTAAAATCTGCCTCATGACTGTGTAAATTGTCATTGATGTTGTAATTTTGTTTGCAACCTATGTTGCCATTTAGTTTGCCATCTAAACTGGTATTAAAAGCACTGTCTACTTTACTAAATACATCATCAGCATGGCGCAACCTATCATTTGCACTATGATTATTAAGAGCATGTAAATCCTCATCCATTGAATAAATATGATCTGCAAAAGAGCTTAGATCTGATAAAAGTAACTTACCTACATATGAGCTTAAGGAGGCATTGGACATTGAATGCAGTGCGCAGTAAAAGACCTTATTCTTCTGGTAGATATCTGAAAAATCGGTTTGAGTTGGACTCTTTGACAAGATCTGTTTTAGGTTGTAACTGTTTAAGGTATTAAGTACGGTCTTAATACTTGCAGTGGTTCTTTCAAAGAAAGACTGTTCTTTTACAGTCATAGATATCAGCTTTTCAAATTCAGGATCAGTATCCAAATTTGAGTGCTGTTTTAGATACTTGTAATAGGTAAGAAAAGCTGCTGCCTTGACCTGAATTTTTACGTTCTTAAGCTTTGAGTTTTTCTTTTTAGCTGTAGTCTTTTTAGTCTCAGTTTTGCTTTTACCTGAGTTATTTTCTGTATCAGAAGCAGTACCTGAAGTTGTGTCTTCTACTTTCTTTTTAGGAGGACGACCACGTCTTTTAGGTTTTACTTCAGTCTCTTTAGAGTCAGTTTCTGTTTTTATGGTATTGCTGTCATCAGTAGAATTACCTGTCTTGTTGCTGCCATTATCAGCATAATTATCAGTACCTGATGAGACATCTGTATCTGCAATTTGAGCTTCAACGATATTATTCTCATCATTTTGAGCTTTTACTTTCTCTTTAAGAGCTGATAACTGCTCTGGTGTTAAAGATAAAGCAACCTCTGGATCTAAAAGACTATCCTCGCTTATATCAGAAATACCATCTAATTGAGCTTCATCGCCAATGCTTACTAAGAAATCTCTTACATGAGTGTAAAGGTGCTTTTCAATAGAATAGCCTTTTAAGAGTCTTGCAAAGTACACAGCAAGATCTCGGTTTTGAGTTTTAGCTGTAAGTTTAGACAGACCTGCTACCATGCCGTCAAAGTAGCTTTCGATATTGGCATGATTGCAGATATGGTAGATATCAACAGGTAAATCAAGACAATCTAAGGCAGTTACAGCACAGGCTACAGCCTCCTGACCATAGCTTGCAAAGCTGTCAGTATCAAAGGTTGACTGCTTCATAAGAGATGACAGTTTATCTGCAATATCAGAGGCACTTGTGGATGAGCCAAAGAGGTTAAAAGCAGATGTGTTTAAATTTGGATCTTTAACATCTAAAACATGGAAAGCACCATCACGATGAGTACAGGCACAGATTCTACGAGCTCTGCGCTTTAAATCGTGATCGCCTTTAGGATCGATAATGATGACAGTATCGTTTCTTTCTATGGCCTGAGTAATTAAAAGATCAAAGAATCTGGTTTTACCAGCGCCTGTAGTACCAAAAACAATGGCATGATCTTTAATATTCTGTAAAAACATGAACAGAGGCTTATGGCGTCTTTCCAGATTATGAATTTGAGCAGAGCCTTTACCGTGAGGCAATTGCTTTAGTCCCTGCTCCTGGAGTTTTGCCAATCGTCTTGCATGCTTTGGTAAAAACTCGTAGCCATATCCAATAAAGAGCTTATTGGTGATGTTTTTAGCAGCGACCATGGTCAGTGCTGCAATGTCATCTTTATTCAGATTTATAGGTACATAATCCTCACGGTTACGGTTTTCTTCCTTTTGAGATTCAATATGCCTGTCGATAAGACGGGTAGCTTCTGTAAACTTATAGTTACTGTTTTTATCTAAGATTGGCACTTCCTCGTAGCCAGAGAGCTTATACAACTCACTGTCACAAAGGTAGTATTCATTAGAATGCTCAGAGTCAGGTTCATATTTGAACATGCCCACATAGATAGGCACATTCAGTAAGATCACCAGTCCAAATGACAGAGATGATGATAGTGATGCGCCATCTAAGGCACAAAAGATACAGGTTACAAACAGCATTGAAGAACCTAACACAATTAACCAGGTAGGATCTTTGGTTTGAAAACTGTTTTCTACAGATTTTGATTTAAAGAACATTAAATTTTCCTCAAGATTTGATTGAGGAAGTGTACAGGGCAAATTTTTTAGAACAGTAGAATTACTGTCAAAAAATGCAAAAAATAGAAGTTTTTTTGAAAATTTCTTATGATTTTTCTAATTTTTTTTTTTTTTTAATTCTTTTTTGTAGTGTGAAAATGGCAACCTTCCATATATAGTAAGGAATGTAAAGCAATTCCATCGCTGGAGGAGATAAAATGCCGAAGTATTTAAATAAGGAGAAAAATCTTTTTCAAGAATCATTAGATTCTTTTATATACGTTGACAAGTCTCCTTTAATTGAGATCCTAAATAAATGTATAAAGACAAAGCAAAAATATTTTTGTCTCAGTAGACCTCGTCGCTTTGGAAAGTCAGTAACAGCACAAATGCTATGTTCTTACTATTCAAGAGGTGAAGACAGCTCATCCCAGTTTGATAGTCTCAAAATTGCAAAATCTACAAGCTATAAAAAACATTTAAATCAATATAATGTTATTTTCATTAACATGTCGCTAGAGTTTAATAGCGCACGTCATGATGTTAATCAAATGATTTCGTCTGTCACATCTTCAATAGTAAAAGAATTAAAAGAAGCTTATCCGCAAGTTGTATTCAATTCTCCTAACAAATTGTACGAATCTTTAGACGATGTATTCTCTGACAGCAAAGTTCCTTTTGTCTTCATTATTGATGAATGGGATCGCATCATGCGTGAGAAAAAAGAAGATGCTCAAAGTTTAAAACTATATCTTGAATGGTTAGAAGGTATCTTTAAAGATCAGTCCTATATTGCTCTAGCCTACATGACAGGTATTCTTCCGATTAAGAAGTACGGTAACCAGAGTGCATTGAATATGTTCAATGAATTTTCAATGACTGATCCTGATAACTTTGCTCCATTTATTGGTT
>ULUU01058947.1_pt1 | contig 16842 bp, 10 predicted proteins | sample 1958871 | NCBI WGS metagenome assembly ULUU01 (sample SAMEA4835770, study PRJEB28245) | human gut metagenome | biome: gut microbiome; material: fecal sample | place: Denmark | collected 2008 | reverse complement strand
TACCACCGTCTCCTTGCCTTCGAGGTTTTTATACACCTGGAAGAAGTGGCGCATCTCAGAAAAGATGTGCGGAGGCAGCTCGCTGATGTCGCGGTAGGAGTTGTACGTCGGGTCGCTGAACGGTATTGCTATGATCTTTTCGTCGAGCTTTCCGCAGTCGAGCATGGTAAAAACGCCTATCGGATAGCAGCGCACAAGGCTCATGGGCATGAGCACCTGACTGCACAGCACAAGCACATCCAGCGGGTCGCCGTCCTCCGAAAGGGTTCGCGGGATAAAACCGTAATTTGCGGGGTAGTGGGTGGAGGTGTACAGGATTCTGTCAAGTATAATCATTCCGGTTTCCTTGTCAAGCTCGTACTTCTTCTTTGAGTTTTTCTCGATTTCAATTACCGCGACAAAATCCTCGGCGGTAATTCTCGACGGATTCATGTCGTGCCATATGTTTGACATAATTAAAGCCCTCCTTTATCATGCAGTGCTGCAAAGCACAATGCATCGGTTTACTACAATGTATCACACCTCGTCGCACATGTCAAATATTAAGTTTAATATAACAATATAAAAAGAGGATTGTATTGCAGCGGGGGATGTGGTATCATTCTCAAGAGACATAAAACGTAAAGCGGCGGCTGCGGATGCGCTGCCGAAAGGAGTAAAGATGAGAAAAGCGGTTTTGTTTGATCTCGACGGAACTATGTGGGACGCATCAAAGAGCGTTGCCGACGCCTTTAACGAGGCGCTTGAGATGCTCGGCGCCAAAGTCAGGATAAGCGTTGAGCAAATGCGCTCGGTCATGGGAAGAACGCTTGACGATATAGCGCATGAATTTTTCGACTGCATAGATCCCGAACGTGCACACGACATAATGATATACTGCACCGAACATGAAAATAAATATATACTCTCCCACGGCGGAACGCTGTATGAAGGCTTGCGTGAGACCCTTTCTAAGCTGAGGGAGCAGGGATGGTTCGTAGGCTGTGTTTCAAACTGCCAGTCGGGATACATAGAGGCGTTTTGCGGGCGCTACCGGCTTGACGATCTGTTCGACGACAGAGAGTGCTGGGGAAACACCGGACTGCTCAAGGCTGATAACATCCGCCTTGTCGTAAAGAGAAACAACATCGACTACTGCGTGTATGTAGGCGACACCATGGGTGATTACAACTCCGCAGCAGAGGCGGGAGTCAAGTTCATCCACGCCGCATACGGCTACGGACACGTCCCTGCCATGACTCCGAAAATCGACAGCCTGCCGCAGATATTTGAGCGCCTTGAGGAGCTTGAAAGCGGATCAAACGTTTAACACAGCGCCAATGCGGCGCGGGATATATAAACCGATATATAAGCGTGCGTTATAACGCATGCGCGCAAAAATGCCGTCAAACCCTCGAAATCGGGCTTGGCGGCATATTTTTATTGTGTTAGTTTTTGTTGAACTCGCTGAGCATAAGTCCTTCGTTTTTCTCAAGCGCCCAGCGTATATTCCATTCGCTCGTGAACAAAAGCAGATAGTTGCCCTTGAAATCCTGAACAATCTTTGTGTCAGAGCTGAGGTTGAGCTTTTTGGGGTCTAAGCCCTCGTTGTCTATCCACCTGATGTACTGATAGGGAAGTCCTTCGTTGATTATCTCGACGTTGTACTCGGTAGCCATCCTGTGCTCAAAGACATCAAACTGAAGCATTCCCACAACACCCACAATGACCTCCTCAAAGCCTGTGTCAGGCTCGCGGAATATCTGAATCGCACCCTCCTGAGCTATCTGGGTTGCGCCCTTTACAAACTGCTTTCTCTTCATTGTGTCCTTGTGGCGTATCCTTGCAAAGTGCTCCGGCGCAAAGGTGGGTATGCCCTCAAATTTAAGCTCGTGGCCGGGCGTGCATACCGTGTCGCCTATTGAGAATATTCCGGGGTCGAAAACACCTATGATATCTCCGGCGTATGCCTCGTTTATTATCTCACGCTCCTGAGCCATCATCTGCTGCGGCTGAGAAAGACGCATTTTCTTGTTTCCGCCTTGTACATGCGAAACCTCCATGTCCCTTGTGAACTTTCCGGAGCATATGCGCATGAATGTCAGCCTGTCACGGTGAGCCTTGTTCATGTTTGCCTGTATCTTGAATACAAACGCCGTGAAATTGTCGTCTGTGGGGTTTACCGTGCCGTGATCGGACTGTCTGGGGAGCGGGGAAGGAGCCATCTTCAAAAATCCCTCTAAAAACGGCTCTACACCGAAGTTGTTGAGCGCAGACCCGAAGAACACCGGCGACAGCTCTCCCTTTGACACTTTCTCAAGGTCAAGCTCGTCGCTTGCACCGTCCAAAAGCTCTATGTCCTCGGCAAGCTGCCTGTGGTTCGCCTCGCCGATGAGCGCATCGAGCGACGGGTCTCCAAGCTCCGCCTCAACCGTTTCTACTTCCTTCTGACCTCCGTTGGGGGTGTAGGAGAGTATGTGCCTTGAAGAGCGGTCATACACGCCCTTAAAGTCAATTCCGTTGCCTATGGGCCAGTTCATGGGGCATGTCGCAATTCCAAGCTCGTCCTCGATCTGTGAAAGAAGGTCGAACGGGTTCTTTGAGTCCCTGTCAAGCTTGTTTATAAATGTGAAGATGGGTATGTGACGCATTACACAAACCTTGAACAGCTTCCTTGTTTGATTCTCAACGCCCTTCGCGGCATCTATGACCATCACCGCCGAGTCAACAGCCATCAGCGTGCGGTATGTGTCCTCGGAAAAGTCCTGGTGTCCGGGAGTGTCAAGTATGTTTATGCAGTATCCCTCGTATTCAAACTGCATAACCGAGCTTGTGACCGAGATTCCTCTTTGCTTTTCTATTTCCATCCAGTCGGAGACCGCATGCCTGTCCGTTTTCTTTCCCTTAACCGAGCCTGCAAGGGCTATGGCTCCGCCGTAAAGCAAAAGCTTTTCGGTGAGCGTCGTCTTTCCTGCATCGGGGTGTGAAATAATTGCAAATGTTCTGCGTCTGCGTATTTGATTTTCAATGTTTGGATTAGGCAAAATTATTCCTCCGTTTAATCGGTATTATTCAGCGCAATTACAAATAATCATACCACACTTTTTGCCGCTTGACAACATCTTTGCGCAATAAAAAACCCCGCTTGGCGCATTTTATATGCACAAAGCGGGGAATTTTCAGAAAGGAAAACAACGAAAAACTTTAAATTATTGCTGGATAAATATTTCGTCGGCATCGGCTGCGGAGTATGTATACCATAAGTTTTCATCCTGCGCCCTTAAAATGTACTTTCCGTTACGCCAGTCTACGACGGTTTTTCCGCCGCTGTTGACGGTGTAGTACTTGTCGTTTTTGTAGTCGTATGCTGTGCCCATCATCTGGCATATGAGCATTCCGTTAACGACATCATAGCCGTACCATTCCTGAGGCTCAAACTCCGTTGCCATGTATACCGAGCCGTCCGGTTCTGTTATCTGTACGCCGCTGTCATCTATGCTCAAAAGCACTCCGTCAGATATGCCGATAGGCGCTTTTTCAGCTTCTTCCATCTCAAGCGTCTCAAGATCTATGGTGACCTCGTGCCGGTAGTCTGCCTGATCGCCGCCATCTGCCACAATCGTTGACAGCGGCCGGTCATATTCAGCGTATACTAAGTACAGCTTTCCGTCAAATATTCCTCGCGGTTCAGCGTAGCTTGAGTACCCCTCGCATATCTGCATAATTTGCTCGACCTTGTTTTCCGAGAAGGTGTAAGAATACAGATAGACGGGTATTTGATCCGACTTGTTCATAGAGCGGTCCGGCGATACGATAAAGTACATAACATCTCCGTCAAGCACTAAGTGTACACAATTAACACCTAAGCCCTCAGACAATGATGCTACAGTCACTCTGTTGGTGCCGTCAAGGTCGCATTTGTGCAGTTTACAGTCTGTAGTCAACATGTTGTCGTCGTTATAGATATGTTCAAGCGTAAACCAGTAAAGGTTGTCCCCGTGGTATACAAAAGGCGTGGTTGGCACTATATTAAAGCCGTATGCACTGCATGTTTCATCCGAGTGTGTGCAGTTTGGCTTTGAACATACATATACTGTTTCAAGCGTGTCGAAGTCTCCGAAAAAGAGACCTCCCGCACTGTTTGTGGCAAATTCACCGATATCGTATATGTTTTTGTATGTTGTCACTACTCTCGTCGTGTCGTCATATGAATCATTTGCACCGCAGGAGGTGAGAAGTATCGCTGCGGCAAAGAAAATACTCACTGCGTATCTTGCTTTAGATAATATTTTCATTGCGCATTTCTCCATTCAGTATACTGCCTGTTGTACTCATCTATAACATCCTGAAGTCCGAGGCTGTACATATAATCCTTGAATTCTTCGTAAAAGGTATCAAAGTCAGAGGACTCTCTGTACATATTTTGCAGAGGATCTTGTACATTGAAATTCAGATCATTTACAGCATCGAGGACATCTGAGTCATTTATTCTAAATAAATCGTATTTTATATCTCCGGCGGCATTTAATATCTGTTCATAACCTTCAGCGGATTCATCACCGCTTTGCGGCATACAAATAAATATGTTTGCGAATCTTGAAAAATTTTGAAAGCTCAGTTCGCTTTGAGTGACAACGCCGTTTTCTACGGTATAATCCTCTTCTGTGCCGTAGACAAGCAGGTTGTTAAGGTGCTCGTCAGTGAGCGACAACGCCAAAAGGTCAAACGCCTCGTCCTTGTGCTCTGAATAAGAGCATATGCCTGTTGCACTTCCGTAAGGTATCAAAGAATCGTCACCTGTTTTGATAAGTATGTTGTATCTCGGAACTCCTGAGTACATTGTTGGGTTCTCTGTGTCGAGAGGATATTTAACATAGTACTGTAATCTTACGAATGCGTTCTCGTAAAACGGCATCTCTTGGGCAATAGATGATATAAATCCGTCTCTATCGGTGTCAAGCTCATAAAATGTTCTGAATATGTCGGAGTAAAATGGCGTGTCAAATATTGAGATGTATTTGTCATCTGCCTCTGAAAAATAAGCAAAGTCCTCAGTTCCCCACATATACGGCATGCCGAATACGTTCACATAATCGCTCATAAAGATGTGCTCTTCGTTGATTTCTTTTACTATGTCAATTTGGCTGTACATTGCCTCGTCCATGTTTTAGCCGTATTTGTCAACCATGTTGGCATTTAAGGAGATGTAAGAATAATTTTCTGCAGTCGGTGGAAGTGCGGATGCAAAAACACCGTATATTCCGTCCCCGTTGACGAGCGCCTGCCACATCTTTTCCGGTATTGCTGCATATAAAGCCTGTCCTGCTTGCGTGTCAGTCAAGTAACTGTCGAGTTTTTCAAGCCATCCGTTTTGGCAGAACGTGTCGTATGCGGAACCTGAGTCGATTCCTGACATGCTTGAAGCGGTCTTTATGATGTCTATCTGTTCGCCGTTGTCGATTTTCTCTTTAACGGATTGAGTGTATGACTTACCGTCGCTATTTGCAAAGAAAGGAACCATCGGTTCAAAGCAAACTGCATAGTCCCTTCCCAGTGAATCGAGATATTCGTTTACTTCAAGGGCACGTATATCAGCTGTGCCCATATCAAGCTGCCATACGAGTATGGTTTTATCCGGGTACAACTCACTCACTTCATCATAAGTAAGGTAATCTCCCGAGCCGGCGTATGTACCTAAAGAACCGGATCCCCCTGAATTTTGGCTGTCTTGCTGAATTGTGGTGACGTTGCTCGGTTGGTCGGTTTCAACATTGCCGCAGGAGGCGAAAAGGGAAAGAACCATCAGGAAAGTAGCGCAAGTGCATATAGGCTTTTTGATATGAATCATATGTAATGCCTCCGTTTTAAATATATTATGCATGGTTTTAGCAGCAATCTGCCGCTGCTTGTCTGCTTTGAATCACGTTGTTAATGTTTGGACTCACCGCTTTCTCAGATTTATTCCGTTAGCGTATGCTAAAAATAAATCTGTATTTTGTTATAAATATAATATCACATAAGGGATAATAAAGTCAATACTTATATAAAAAATAATTAACTTTGTTTAGAAAAAATATTTACATGCTATTGATGCTATAATCATTGTGCGATTTAAGGACATCAAACTTTTACCTTAACCTGTTGCCGCTTCGGCACACGGCTTACTCATGTTCGGTCGTCTCATCGGCGCCTCAAATCTCATATTTTCAAATATATCTCACGCGCCTGAAAGCGCATCACAGACGCCACCTGCGCTGCTTTGCTTCACGCACCGTGCGGTTTATGCCCTAAAAGCATCACAGCAATGTGTTAAAAAGTAAATTTTCAAGCTGTTTTTTCGTGTTTTTTTCTCTATACATATAAACAACAAAAATCAGATTTTGACTTCAACTTTTTTGCCGTCAAAGTGACGAAATTATTTATGCATATTGTACAACTGCATAAATTTAAATGGAAAATCCCCACCCGAGCAGCATCATGTCGGGTGGGGAAGTGAGTTCTGTTTATTATCCTGCAAGCAGCATCAAGGTTTCCTGCGCTGCTTCCTTCGCTATTTGTTTTATCGTGCTGTTCTTGCCGTCGCATTGCGAAATTGTGTTTGCGGCGCTGTAAATAGCCTGCGAATAGGTCGGTGAATACGTTTTCCACAGTATATATACGTTTTCGGCCGTGCTGATGTCTATGTAGCTGCTTTGCATGGCGTCGAATACGTATTCAAGGAACTTGACCGTGTTTTCTTTGTTGCTGCCGCTCGGATTCATCACCAAAAATTCGCTGTTTATCAGCATGCAGTCGTCTGAATAGGGCATCTCTGCCTCGTTTCCGTCCGGGTTGTCGTAGATGAATTTCAGCAGCTTGTATAGCTCGTCTCCGTCAGGGTCAAGGTACGTTCCTTCTATTATGTTGAAGTTATTTGCGCAGTACAGCAGCTTCGACATGATTATTGAGTATGCCTGTGGGCCGCTGTCGGGATAGGCTTGCTTGTCAATGTACACGCCTATGCTTACCGGCATTCCGACATAGGTGTCGCCTAAGCTTGCCATTGCATTTGCTGCGGCGTTTTGGTCAAGCCGCTGCTTCAGCCCGTCATACTGCGACAGATCCTCATACATTCCTGCGCTGAAATACTTCTGCTGTTCACTGAACGAAGGTATGAACAGGTCAAAATCCGTGTCTCCCGCCATAAGCTTTATGTCAAGGCGGTTTTCCTGATCGGTGCCATAGTTCACGGTTCTGACGAGTATTCCGGTTTCCTCTTCAAACCCCGAGATCACATCGTCGTAAAACGATGCAAACGAGCATGCTAAGGTTATGCTCTGCGGCGGGTTTACGTAGTCAAAATATCTGTATTCGTTGTCTGCCGAACAGATGGCAGAAACTATGTTCTCGTAAACGGTTACAAAGTACTTTGTCCCATCGACAGGTGTGATAAAGAACTTTTGCTGCAAGACGTTGTCCGTGCTGTCGAGTGAAAATTCTATTAACCTCACGGCTGATGCGTCAGTGGAGTTTTTCGGACCTATGAGCGCAAGGGCGGTGCCTTTTTTGCTGTTGTATGCGATGCCGTATGAGGTGTAGCTCGGATTTGCATCGAGTGTGACATCCACTATATTTTCCATTTCGCCGCTGTCGAAGTCAAGCTCATATATTTTGACGATCCTTGCATCAAAAGAGCTTTCTCCGGCTTTTAATATGCTGTTGCCCTTATATGCGCTGTAAACATAATATTGTCTTGTGGAGCTTGCTTTCTCGTTGAATGAGCATACGTTTTCCAATGTTTCTCTGCTAAAAGCGTTGTATTGGGTTGAATATATGTTTTCGGACATGTCGTAGCATATAAACACGTAGCAGTCGTCCGTCACATAAAATCCCTCTACCTCAAGCTCATCTGTCTGCACCGACAGGGTTTGCTCCTGTAACGGCTCTCCCAATGCGTTGTATACGGATATCTTCCCGCTGCCGGCATCATATGTAAACAAACTGTCGGCATGCACTGCCGCAAACTTTGCCTCACATAGCTGTCCGGACTCGCCGGACTCGAGATTCAGGCTGTATATTCCGTCCGCGGCGGCTATAAACAGCGTCTTTTCAAGCTGAACGACGTTTGTTATCTCAGAGGTCTCAACGGGAAGGGCGATGTTGTCAGATGGAGTAAAGCTTTCGTATTCCACATCCTTTGCGAATATGGAGCTTATAAGTCCCTGACTTTCAGGCCACATACCTCCGACGCCATCCCATGCATCGCCCCTTGTAACCGTCGAGCCGTCAGATGTACAGCCAGAAAGCGCAAGTATTGATGCGGATAAAAGCAAAGCTAAAAGCTTTTTTATAGTGTTACACATGTTAAGACCTCCAAGATGAGTTTACTTCGAATCACATATTTTAAAAATAAGTGGGATAAAAATTATGATCTAAAGGGACAGCTCACAAAGATGCAATTATCAGGTGTTGTGTTTCTTGGGGCTGCCTGAGAATCTCCGGCCTGAGGATAAACTACATCCCCCTCTTCAACCGCATACGTTGACGATGCGGGGCAAACGAACATTGCTAAAGCTGCTAATATGCATAATAACCTTTTCATATTTTATCCCTTATCCTTTAGTGATGTAAAAATAGTCGTTAGAGCGAACATTTTGACTGATGTTAAAACATGAACATCGGGCTTGCCGCTCATCGATCAGGCAGCATTTAAGCCATTCTCGGATTTGCTACACCTGCGAGCCTATAAGCTCCTCCTCCGGCACGGCGGCGTATGCATACCCTCCGGCATCGCTGTCATATGAGCGAAGTATGTACATGTCGTTTTCATAGCCCACAACCTCCGTCATAAAGTCGTCGGTGTTTAAAACATACATCGTGTCATCCGATATGCGGTATGCCCTTTGAGATATGCGGTCAAATATGTATCCGTTATACACCACCGCGTCCTCAAACCACGGCACATCCTTTGTTTTTCCGCCGGGGAGGTGAAGCGTCATCTTGTCGTATATCCCCACGCCCTCAGAGGTCATAAGGTATCCGCCGCTCGCATAGTTTACGGCAAAGTCAAGCCTTGAAACGGTGTTGTCCTGCGGGTTATACTTTAAAAACTCCGTTGTAAAGTCCTGCTGCTCCACGAGCATGTAATCGTACGGCTCTTCCGAGTAGTTTACATGCATATATATTTCGCCGTCATACATTCCGTATATCCACGCGCCGCAGCTATATCCCTCGCACAACTTTTCTATCATTGTAAACTTGTTGTCGGTGAAGCTGTAGGAGTAAAGACACATGTCTGATCTGTCCGATGTGCTCATGTTTGCATACTCATCGAAAACTGCGGTGTTCGGGCAGAAGTAAAACTCGTCGTCGTACACAAGCAGCATGGTGTAATCCGCTACAAGTATGTTGTCATACTCGGCAAGCTGCATGCGGTTTGTGCCGTCTATGTCGGCTTTGTTTATGTATGTTTTGAGCACCGGACCGTCCGCCTCGTATTCTACTTGGCTGGTGAAATAGTAGATATTGTTTTCATACATCACCGGACATATGTTCATGCCAAAGGACGGACACACATTGGGGTCTGCATGCGCGCAGTTGGGGTAGGGGCATATCAGGGACGAATTCATTGAAGTAAAATCGATAAAGTTAAGGCGCTGCATGCTGTCAAGATACAGCTCGCCGCCACGGCATAGGTTTGAAAAGTTTGTTATCCTTCTTGCGCTGTATTCTTCCTGCAAAACATCGTTGCCGCTGTCGGCACATGCCGCCGTCACCGAAAGGGTGACGGCTAACATCATGGCTAAACAGACTAATCTTTTAGCTGATTTATTCATTTTGCTGCTCCTTCCACTCCGCATACTGAGCATTTATTCCGTCTATAGCCTCCTGAATGCCCGTCTGCAAAATCTTTTCTTTATACTCTGCGACGATTGCATCAAACTCTTCGCGTGTGGCTACGCCGTGGGATAAGGCGTCGGCAAAATCGTACATCACCGACGACGCATCGGAGACTACCTCTTGATAGTCTAAGATGTTTGGTATAAACTCAATGTCATCTTCGCACGGTGCGGTTTCGAGTATGTTTCGTATGTAGCCGGAAAATTCCTGACCGTTGCTTCCTAACGGCGGGACGCCTATCAAGTGGTTGGCATACAGCATTACCGAGTAGTCTCCCGTGTCAGCGGTGCCGTTTTCGGTGATGTTGTAGTCAACTCCCTCAAGACCATATACCAACAGGTTGTTAAGGGTTGCGTCTGTGTATGCGGTCGCCAAAAGGTCAAACGCCTCGTCTTTGTGTTCAGACGCCGCCGCAACGCCGTTTGCATACCATGGGTTGTTTATTGCCATAGGTCCGTTCGGCGTGGTCATGTAGCATGTAACCGGTTCTTTTGCAACGTTTGAAACGGTGTATGTCCCGTCGTCATTTAGCGTTACGCCGTTCCAAAATCCAAGGGCTACACCCTGCGTGTAATACAAGAAGAAAGAGTCATCAAACAGATTAACGTAGAAGGCGTCAAGTATCCCTCGCTGTCGAGTTTTGCAATGGTGTAAACGGAATCAAGGTACTTTTGGTTGTCAAGCGCAAGCTTTGCCTCGTGGGTGTCCTTATCCCAGTATAACGGATTTTCAATGTTTCTGTCGTTGGTGTACGGGGCGGTGTACTGTATGGGTCTGCTTCCGTATACTGTGCATGTGTCATCTTCGTTTTCATCTATTTCACGAAGTATGTCGAGCTGTTCAAGAGGGGACTTGTTAATGTCGTATCCGTACTTGTCTACAAGTTCTGCGTTGTAGTAGCATACAAGCGTATATGTAATGACGTCTGACGGATTTCCCAAGCCGTATATTCCGTCGTTGTTTGTGCATGCCCTCCAGTAGTTCTCCGGCATAAGCTCTAAGAGCTTTTGTCCGGCGTCTGTACTGTTTATGTACTCATCAAGGGGAATAGTCAGCCCGCTTTGACCCAGGTGATCGGAAAAATCGAATATGATGTCAAACTTTTCGCCTTTGTCTATTCTGTCCTGAATGATTACGTAATAAGGGTCGCGGTACTTGTTGTCTATGTATGCCTCAAAGCATACGACGTAGTCCTTTCCTAAGGAGACGAGATAGTCGTTGATTTCTTTGGTTCTCATGGTGGTGTATGTGTTATCGACAAACGACACAAGCCATGTCAAAACGGTTTTGTCGGGATACATCTCACACACTTCTTCATAAGACAGCGCACACTCAAGCTCACGGTAAGGCGTAATCAAATAACCGTTAATGTCGTACCTGAACTCAAATTCATCCGCTGAGAATCCGTCACCGGAAGGGAGGATGTAGTCCTCGTAATTGTCGTCATCTTCTGAGGTATCAGAGGAACTTGTTTCCCCGCTCGGAGCGTCACTTTGCTGCTCGTCGCTTTTATCTTCGGTGACGGGTTCGTTCTTTGATGTCTCAATACCGCCTTGCTCTGTCGATGAATCGGAGCCGCCCTGCTCTGCGGGGTTCCTTTCGGAAACCCCGCAGGAGGACAGCAGCATTACAGCGGCGAGAAGTATTGCTAACAGTTTTTTCATCTTATACCTCCATTATATTTATTGTTTGCTTTTCCACTCCGCATACTGAGCATTTATTCCGTCTATAGCATCCTGAATGCCCGTCTGCAAGATCTTTTCTTTGTACTCTGCGACGATTGCATCAAACTCTTCACGTGTGGCTACTCCGTATGACAAGGCCTCAGCAAATTCGTCCATTATAGGCGAGGCGCTTGACATTATATCATAATAGTCTAAAAAGTTTGGCACAAACTCAATATCATCTTCGCACGGTGCGGTTTCGAGTATGTTTCGTATGTAGTCGGCAAATCCCTGACCGTTAGTTCCTGCCGGCGGGATGCATATCAAATGGTTGGCGTATATTAGCGAAGCGTAAGTGTTGTCGGTTATGCCTTTCTCATCAACGATGTAGTCCAATCCTTCGACGCCGTATGTCAAAAGATTGTTAAGGGTTGCATCTGTGTATGCGGTTGCCAAAAGGTCAAACGCCTCATCTTTGTGTTCAGACACTGCCGCAACGCCGTTTGCATACCACGGGTTGTCTATTGCTATAGGACCATTAGGAGTGGTCATGTAGCATGTAACCGGTTCTTTTGCAACGTTTGAAACGGTGTATGTTCCGTCGTCATTTAGCGTTACGCCGTTCCAAAATATAAGAGGCACACCCTGCTCGTAATATAAGAAGAACGAGTCACTATAAAGGCTGTACATTGATGGGATTAATACTCCCTCATCGTCAAGTCTTGCTGTCGTATACACCGATTCAAGATATATTTGATTGTCAAGCGCAAGCTTTGCCTCGTGTGTGTCCTTATCCCAGTATAATGCGCTTTCAATGTTCCGATAGTTTGTATAGGGGACAACGTATGATATCGGCGGAGGCCCGTACACAGTGCATGTGTCCTCTTCATTTTCATCTATTTCATGAAGTATGTCGAGCTGTTCAAGAGGGGACTTGTTAATGTCGTATCCGTACTTGTCCACAAGCTCAGCATTGTAGAAGCATACAAGCGTGTGCGTGGTGACGTCTGACGGATTGCCCAAGCCGTATATTCCGTCGTTGTTTGTGCATGCTCTCCAGTAGTTCTCCGGCATAAGCTCTAAGAGCTTTTGTCCGGCGTCTGTACCATATATATAATCATCCAGAGGTATAGTGAGACCGGCTTGCCCCAAAAAGTCTGAAAACTCAAATATGATGTCAAACTTTTCGCCGTTGTCTATTCTGTCCTGAATGATTACGTAATAAGGGTCGCGGTACTTGTTGTCTATGTACGGCTCGAAATAAACAACATAGTCTTTTCCCAAAGATACGAGGTAGTCGTTTATCTCCTGCGTTCTCATGGTGGCATATGCATGGTCTACGTATGATATGAGCCATGTCAAAACAGTTTTGTCGGGATACATTTCGCATACTTCTTCGTAGGACAGTGCGCATTCAAGCTCCCTTAACTCAGGCAAGGGATGACCGTATATATCTAACTCGAATATTCCCTCAAATGGGTTTGTAGTTTGAGCGGTTTCTGTAGAATCGGGAGCCTCGGTGTCAACGCTGTCGCTTGTAGATTTCGGAACATCAGTTACTATTTCGCCGTTACCTGCTTCGCTGCCGGATGCTTCTGAACTGCCCTGCTCTGCGGGGTTCCTTTCGGAAACCCCGCAGGAGGACAGCAGCATTATAGCGGCGAGAAGTATTGCTAACAGTTTTTTCATCGTAATATCCTCACTTTCACATTATTTTCCGTCATCGCATGTGCCACAGCTCTCGGCATACGAATCTTAATGTGGCACGTAAAGAATGGAACATTGGACTCACCCTTCCCCTTCTCTCGCGTAAATATGGTACGATTAAGTGAATAATCAAGGCCAATTTTACGCTTTTTATTTCTATATATATAAACAACAAAAATTCAATTTTGACTTCAACTTTTTCAACGTCAAACTGACGAAAATTTTTATGCATATTGTACAACTGTCAAAAAAACGTCGGCACAATCACATGCCAAGCGGGAAGGACAGCTTAGTTTATTGTTGCGCTTTATGCTTTTTGACAAAAAAGATCCCCGCTCGGCACAGTCACATGCCAAGCGGGGAAATATCAATTTCGATGTTTATTTTGCTTTTGATTTCTTAGATTTTTTGGTTACGCATATCAGCACTATAATTGCGACTATCAAGACAATTGCGACAACCGCTATGCATATTATCAGCAGCGGCATTATGTTTGTGCCTGCCTCCACAAAGTCGATTGTTATGTTGTCTATGCACACGTTGGAAGAAAGCGCGCCGTTTGCGTCAAGCGTCAGAAGGTTTTCGCCCTTATTCAAGTGAATCTGCGCGCTTGTTTGCGCCCATTCGCCGCCCGTGTCGGAGAGCACAAGCTCAGCGGAAGAAAACGCTCCCGCGCTCAGCTTGAGGGTGTCGGGGCTTGCGGCCTGATACCTGAGCGTCACTGTATATGTGCCGTCCTCCAAAACCTTAAAGCTGTCCCTGACGGAAACGCCCTCGTTTTCGCCGAGAACCATGTATCCCTGACCGGTGTAGTTTCTTATGCTTTCGTTTGCGCCGTTGGTGACGTATCTGTCTATGTTCTTAGACTCAAAGACCTCTGCCTCGTGCTGAAGCGTGCCGGTGTATATCGGGGGAGCAGATGGCTCGACAAGTGTCGCCACCTGATACTCCGTTTCTCTGTCCGTAGCGTCGCCGGAGCAGTTTATCGTCACGTCCATCGGACCGATATGCGTGATTCTGAGGGTAAACACGCCGTCAGAGTAGCTCGACTCAAATTTAGCGGTGGTTATTCCTCTGTCCTCATAGGTGTATGTTGGCTCTGATGTGCATCCCGAAACAGTTATAACGTCGGTTGCGGGTATTAAAGCCTCCTCGTCATAATTGTTCAGATACAGGTCGATGTGGTCCGAGTACTCATTTACAAGAACGTTTGAATACCTCGGCAGCTCAAAGCCCATCGTGTCGCAGGTGTTGTACTTCAGGTCGATCACGCCTGATGCAGATGAGCCGGTGTTCTTGTACGGGCAGTAGATAGCCCATCTGTTTTCATACCTTCCCGCATATATGTCGCCGGTGTATTCCTGCGGGAAAATCTCGTTGAAGAACTCCACCTTGTCCTCGATTGTCGGGAACATGTCGTCGTACTCCGACTTGTAAATGACGTACTCAAAGCTCTCGGCAACGTCGTCAGCAAGAGCGGTTGACATAGGTATGGCGGGGTAGCGTCCGGTCTTTTTATAAATGGTGTGGTTGTCGCGAAGTCCGCCGTCGCCGTCCATCCTGTAAAGCCCCTCAGTCAGAGATTCGGGGGTGGAGTATTTGTCGTCATCGTTTCCGGTCTCAACATCGTTGATGATTATGACCTTAGTTCTGTCGATGACCTCCTGGCGGGTGGGTATTCGTATCTTTCCGTTTAATATCTGCCTGAAGAAATCGGTTGTGACCTTTTCAAACTGCTCATATATGTCCCAGTTTCTTGTGGTGTATCCGTCCTCGGAAGTGGTCTGCTCCGTTTCTCTGAAGCACTCAACCCATGCAAGCTCCGGTCCGTCTATGACTGTAGCTCCGTTTAAAAGGAACCTTTCAAGATACACGGCAAGTCCCGTTACGGCGCGGTACTCGTTTTTGGATGCGTCACCGGAACCGTTCCATGTGGAGTCTGTCCATCCCGACTCGTCATATCTGACTCCGAAGTTTCCGCTGTATCCGGAGAGCCATATGCCCTCTGCAAGGCTTTCGGTGTCCGCTATGTATCCGGTCTGAGTGTACTTTTCAAGGAGAATAAAGTTCTCGGTGTAGTCGCGGCAAGCCTGCTCAAACTCAGGTATGGTTTTAAGCATTGCTATCGGGCTTATCGGGGGACTCCACTGGTTTGCGCACCAGCTGTCAACAAGGTATCCGCCGTACTTGTTGCAAAGCTCCAAAAGCCCCGCAAAGTGCTGATATCTTTGCTGAGCGGTGACGGGGAAGTCCGCCTGGTCAAAGCCCCAGAACTGCTCGCAATAGTTATAGCCTATGAAGTTGGGGTAGTCGCGGAAGAACTCCGCAAACACGGTTTCCTCATAGTCAACCGTCGTGTCGTAGTCGGGGAAGTGGCACTGTCCGCCGCTCGCAGGCTGTATCATGCACCATACGTTGTTTTCCGCGCACGCCCTTACCCACGACTTTGCGGTTTCATAGCCGTATTCCACAACCATAAAGCGCTGCTTCTCCGTATCCCAGTTTATAGAAAGCGATATGTTGAACACAACGTAAGGCTTAACATCTTCCGGAACAAGCGCTATTATCGCCTCGGGGTCAGCGTAGTTCCATGAGTCAATGTGCACTATCCACATCGGCTGTTCGTTTGATACCGGCCGCCTTAAATTGCTTGTGCCGTCTTCTGCGCTGTCGTTTTCCGCAGCTATAATGTCAATTCCTGAAAATACAACTGTCGAAATTGCAATCGCAAACGCCAAAAGCAGCGAAATCAGCCTTTTAATCTGCCCGAACGCCGTTGCCTTCGGGGTTTTGAATGTTGCCATTCGGTCTGATGCCTCCTTCATATTTTACAATAGTTTAATTATACATTATTTTTGTGCAAATGTACATACAAAGCGTGCAAAAATGAAGATGTTTTTTGTTGAAATATTCGTTTTCTGCGAAATGCTCAAATTCCGGCTCAGCTTTTTGGATAAAGTTAATAAACGGTGTGCCGGCGCGGGCTGCACGTTTGAACGGTTTTTTCGCCCTGTCAATCCTCGCTCATGACAGCTATGACGTCCTTCATGAGCGCTATGGGCTTTTCCTTCGGCGCAAGCTTTATAGATATGTAGCCGTTTTCCGAGCCGTTTACAAGTATTCTGCCGCTGTATTTTTTGGTCAGGTTCATTATCGCATTGACCGATGAGGTGTTCGTCAGATAAAACAGTATGTTTTGACCCTTTTGGGTTATCTCCTTTATTCCGAGCCTTGATGCGCTGTTTCGCAGCAGTGCAACGTCTACAAGCCCCACCACCGACTTCGGTGGTTCGCCGTAACGGTCTATCAGCTCGTCGAGCACGTCCTCGCTGTCCTCGCGTGAGCTTATCCCCGCAATTTTGCGGTACGCCTCAATCCTCGACTGCAAATCCTCTATGTAGCTCGGGGGGATGTATGCGTTTATTGTCACATCTATGAGGCAGTCCTCCGCCGCATGCGGCTTAGCCTCGCCTTTGTTTTCCGCTATGGCTTCCTCCAAAAGCTGAAGATACATGTCGTATCCCACGGCCTCCATGTGCCCGTGCTGCTTTGCGGAAAGTATTGAGCCGACTCCGCGTATTTCGAGGTCTCGCATGGCGATTTTAAATCCCGA